>Ga0315903_10000648_pt1 | contig 52454 bp, 45 predicted proteins | sample LakEriMetagenome_7_FD_203524 | JGI IMG/M metagenome (GOLD analysis project Ga0315903, IMG submission 203524) | Freshwater fungal communities from buoy surface, Lake Erie, Ohio, United States - Buoy 2 MA119 | ecosystem: Environmental > Aquatic > Freshwater > Lake | place: USA: Lake Erie, Ohio... | reverse complement strand
ATTTTAAGGCCCCGTTATCATTGGAAAAACAGACAATGGAAATAATTCAACATGGCAGCTGAACAATCGGTTTCTCCTTCACAGATCATCTGGAAGCGTTTGAAGAAAAACGCTGCCGCGATGGCCGGACTGGTGATCGTAATTACTGCTGTTGTCGTTTCGGCATTTTGTTATCTCTTCATGCCCGACCGCACCCCTGATGCCAACGAGATGAACTTACCCCTGAGCACCCTCTCTCCGGGTACCTCGGTTCAATTGCTGCAGATTCCGTTGAAGTCGGAGGTGGTGATGCCTCCTTTTTACGAGAGAATTTTCACAGGAACACCGGGCAGTTTTAAATCCGTTGCTATCGATACTTTATGGATGAAAGGCGACACGGTATACTACAGGGAGTTCAGCGGTGATCCTGAATTTCTGTTTCCCGAAGAGCAAAAGCATTTCGCGGAATTGTATACCGGAAGCAGTGATTATAAATTCACGGATCAATATATTGTCTGGACAGATGCATCAGGCATCGAACAGAAATCGGACGTAACTTCAGCTCGCAAGGAACTGATGCAGGGACGATTGACAACTCGAATTTATTATCTCGGCACCGACCGGTTTGGTCGCGATCTGCTGAGCAGAATACTGGCAGGCACCAGGGTTTCGATTTCCGTTGGACTGATAGCCGTTATAATATCTCTTGTAATCGGAATTACCTTTGGTGCCTTGGCGGGATTTTTCAGAGGATGGGTGGATGATGTGATTATGTGGCTCATCAATGTGATCTGGTCGATACCAACGCTGCTGCTGGTGATTGCCATAACGCTTGCACTGGGAAAAGGATTTGCACAGGTATTTATTGCAGTCGGTCTCACCATGTGGGTGGAAGTGGCGCGTGTGGTGCGAGGTCAGATTTTCAGTCTGCGCGAAATGGAATTCGTGGAAGCCGGACGCGCGCTCGGTTTCTCCAACACAAGAATCATCCTGCGTCACATTCTGCCTAACATTGTGAGTCCGGTAATTGTGATTGCTGCTTCCAATTTCGCTTCTGCCATTTTACTCGAAGCCGGCTTGAGTTTTCTCGGCATGGGCGCGCAGCCTCCCACTCCATCCTGGGGAATGATGATCAAGGAAAATTACGGTTACATCATTGTGGATGCTGCCTACCTCGCAGTATATCCCGGCCTGGCCATCATGATCATGGTTCTCGCTTTCACCTGGCTAGGCAACGGACTGCGTGATGCGGTGGATGCAAGAGAGGGGTCGGGTAGTAAGGCGTGAATAATGAAGAATGAATAATGTTTAATTGTGAATGTTGAATGATTTCATCTCTTATTTTAGCTTCATTAAAAAATAAGAGTTGAGTATTTTTCATTCTCCTTATCATTCAGCCCTTTTTCATTCTCCATTTCACCTTCTTCATTACAACTTATTCCCTTCCCACCGCGAAGTATCATCAGATGCTGTACAATGAAATACCGGGATCTCTGATCCCCAGTCGAAAATACCAATTGGAAGCCTCTGCATGCCTCAATCCTTAATCGCTTGCTATAAAATTTTAATATTCAATCAACAATTTTCAATTTCCCTTTCCGATTTTAGATTTTCCCATAGCATCGAAATTTCACTTCGATTTAGAGAATTTTAAAAGGTAAGATAGAATATTGAAAAAGGAAATCTAAATTTTATACTAAATTATTAAGGATTGAGGAAAAGCCATACAATGCTGAATTGTGAATTATGAATGGTGAATGTTGAATGTTGAATGATGAATGATGGCAATGGCATCCAAAATTCTGCTTACACCCTGTTAAATCATCAACAACTTCCACGCATCCTCTACTTTACCGGCTTTGATGAGCTCTTTTGCAGCCAGGTGTATTACAAAAGTTTTACTGGCAGGATTTTCGTTTACCGATTCCATCAGCTTGATAATTTCCGGCATGGAGGCGAAAGATGCAATATCTTCGGCAAAGGGCAGTGACTCTACGTTACCAAGTTGTCCGAGGTCGTTGCCGGTGAGCACATCACTGTTGCGGATATGCGAAGGAATCTGATCGATACCGATGCCCATTTTGAGGTTCGGTTTTGGTACGGTGAAGAGAGCGTTTCCTGAAGCCCGCACATACCAATCGGCGCCGCATCGGCCCACGAGATCAATTTTGTGCTGGTCGATTTTACCATCGGCATCCAGAACATCTTCATTCACGTGCATCAGCAAAATTTCACAAATAATGAGATTGCCCGCGCCGCCTTCTGTTCCGGTTTCAATGACCTGCTTCACTTTGCACTCAAACTGAACCGGTGATTCCTTCACGCGAAATGGTTTGATCAGCTTGCTCTCTATGGGTGTGAACCCCGCCTTCACAAACTCACTGACCCCTTTCGGATATTCACAACTCGAAAGTGACGCCTGCTGCACTATGTCGTAGTTCACCACATTGATCACCACTTCCATTGTTTCGTAAATGTTCTCCAGGGTGTGCTTGATGGTGTTGTCGCGCACACGGCGGGCCGGACTGAAGATCAATGTCGGCGGTTTCGAACCAAAAGCATTGAAAAAGCTGTAAGGAGAAAGATTCGGGTTGCCGTCTTTGTCGATGGTGCTGGCGAAGGCGATGGGCCGCGGAGCTACCGCGCTCAGCATGTGAGCATGAAAAAGGCCGGTTTTGATTTCTTTGGGGTCGATGGTGATCATGATGCAAAGGTACTAACCACCCCATGAAACCCTTCCTGCATCAAAGATTTCTTTAGGCTGATTTTACACTCACTTATTAATTACCTTTGTGCCCGGTTGGATGGTTGAACTGAGCTGTCGAATTTATTCACAACTCTCCTTCATTGAAAACTGAATGTTCTGTGTTTGAATCACATTCAACGTTCAACATTTTAAAAATGCGCATGTGGCGTAATTGGTAGCCGCGCCAGACTTAGGATCTGGTGCCTCACGGCGTGGGGGTTCGAGTCCCTCCATGCGCACAGAAACAGAGCGAGGCCGGGAAGTGTTAACTTCCCGGCCTCGCACGCTTCAGTGCTAAAGCACCTTGCCATAGGGGGGGTGCGAAGCGTCGCATCCGGCAGACGAGACTGCCACCACCCTGAATGCTAAAGCATTCTGATGTTATGATATTCATTTACAGGCGCTTTGGATTCGGGGATTTTTTGTACTTTTGCACCCTCAAAATCAGGGATATAACCCCGGAATCACCAAGGAGCCGGAATCCGTTATTTACCACTTGATTTCAAGATTCCCCTAATTGAAAATTCAACATTCATAATTCAGCATTCAAAATGGACATTACCAGAGTAGAGATCGGTACACTCAATGAAATTTTAAAGGTCAGCCTGACCCCCGAAGATTACAAGGATAAGTTTGAAAATGAGCTCAAAAAGGTTCAGAAAACCATGACCCTTCCCGGGTTTCGCCCTGGTCATGTGCCTTCTGGTGTGGTGAAGAAGCGCTATGGCAAGGCAGTGCTCATCGACGAGCTGAATAAGATCGTTTCCGGTTCTCTTGAGAAGTTTATCAAAGATTCCAACCTTGATCTGTTGGGCAGTCCTATCCCAAAACCGGCCGATGAAACACTGAATAACTTTGACGAACCGGGGAACTTCCAGTTCGAATTTGAAATCGGACTCGCGCCGCAGTTCAACCTGACCCTGCCTCCCGCGAAAGCGTTCGATTACTTTGAAATTGTTCCCGATGAGAAAATGGTGAACGATCATATCGAAGATCTGCGTCGTAAGTACGGTAAGTTCTCCAATCCCGAAGTTTCGGATGAGAATTCGATTCTGTACGGTGATTTTACAGAGCTGGATGAAAACGGAAATGTGAAAGAAGGCGGTGTGACCAGCCGTTCTACGCTTTCTGTTTCACTGGTAAAGGATGCTATCTCCAAATCGAATTTCATCGGAGTAAAAAAAGGGGATGTGGTTCGCATGAATCTTGCTGTTGCTTTCGGCGATCAGACAGATGAAATCGCACACATGCTGAATGTTTCTCCAGATAAGGCTAAAGAAATTAATGCTGACTTCAACTATACCGTTGACACAGTAAATCATATTGAAAAGGCAGATCTCAATCAGGAGTTTTTTGATAAGATTCTGGGAGAAGGAAAAGCAGCTACTGAAGAAGAATTCACCAACGCCATCCGTGAGCAGATCAAGTCGGGTTTTATGTACGACAGCGACATGAAACTCAAGCATGATATTGAAGATCATCTGCTCCATGAACTGGATCTGAAACTGCCTGATGCCTTCCTGCAAAAGTGGCTGCAGTCGGAAGTGGAGAAACCGCTCACCGCCGAGCAGGTGGAAAAAGAATACAAAGGATACTCACGCGGCATGAAACTGCGTTTGATCGAAAACAAGATCTTCCGCGATCAGAACATGCAGATCTCCCAGGAGGAAATCAAAGACATGGCCCGTCAGTATGTGATGCACCAGTTTTCCGGTTACGCATCTGGCCTGACTCCTGATCTGATCGACAACCTTGCCGACCGCTACCTGCAGAAAAGAGAGTCGGTAGAGCGTCTGATTGAAACCATTTCCGACCGTAAGGTGTTCAACTACCTGAAATCGATTGTTAAAACAAATCCTCAAAATGTTAAATATGAGGATTTTATGAAAATCGTAAAAGATCACCAGCATCACTAAGAGGTATTCGTTTTTAGCGAATATTTCATCAATTTTACCCGCACAACTCAAACAACCAACAGAATATGGATTTCGGAAGAGAATTTGAAAAGTATGCTGTGAAGCACAAAGGCCTGAACAGCATGCATGTAGGTAGTTACATCAACTCAATTAATGCCAATTATATTTCACCAACCATCATTGAGGAGCGCCAGCTGAACATTGCCACCATGGATGTGTTCTCGCGTCTGATGATGGATCGCATCATTTTTATGGGTGTTCCCATTAATGATTATGTTGCCAACATCATTCAGGCACAACTGCTCTTTCTGGAGTCGGCCGATGCCAAACGTGATATTCAGATTTACGTGAACAGTCCGGGAGGAAGCGTTTACGCCGGTCTCGGAATTTACGATACCATGCAGTACATCGGTCCCGATGTGGCTACCATCTGCACCGGAATGGCGGCCTCCATGGCAGCGGTTCTCATGTGTGCCGGTACCAAAGGCAAACGTACTGCGCTGAAGCATGCCCGGATCATGATCCACCAGCCCATGGGCGGAGCGGAAGGTCAGGCATCCGACATCGAAATCACCGCAAGGGAAATCCAGAAGCTGAAGAAGGAACTGTATGAAATCATATCCTTCCACTCAGGAAAGCCTTACGATGATGTTTGGAAGGACTCCGACCGCGACTACTGGATGACTGCCGAAGAATCGAAGGAATACGGTATGATCGATGAGGTGCTGGTTAAAAACAAAGGTTCCAAATAATCAGCAATGAAACCGGGTAAAGAGATCAAATGTTCATTCTGCGGACGCGATAAAAGCGCGACCAACGTACTCATTGCGGGTATGTCGGGTCACATCTGCGACCAGTGCATCATTCAGGCGCAGCAGATTGTCAACGAAGAAACATCTCTGAACCTGAAGAATACCATCAGCGATCAGTTGCATCTGCTGAAACCTGTTGAGATCAAGAGTTTTCTCGATCAGTACGTGATCGGACAGGATGAAGCGAAGAAGGTCATCTCGGTGGCTGTTTACAATCATTACAAGCGTCTGGTTCATCGTTCTCGCACCAAAGATGATGTGGAGATTGAAAAATCCAACATCATTATGGTTGGGGAAACCGGTACCGGCAAAACTTTGCTGGCGCGGACAGTTGCCCGGATGTTGAAAGTGCCTTTTTGCATCGCTGATGCCACCGTACTTACAGAGGCCGGCTATGTTGGCGAAGATGTAGAGAGCATTTTATCCCGTCTGCTTCAGGCAGCCGATTATGATGTGGCTGCCGCTGAACGCGGGATTGTTTACATTGATGAAATCGACAAGATTGCGCGTAAAGCCGATAACCCTTCAATCACCAGAGATGTTTCAGGTGAAGGCGTGCAGCAGGGATTGCTGAAACTGCTGGAAAATACTGTGGTGAATGTTCCCCCACAGGGAGGAAGAAAGCACCCCGAACAGAAGATGATCGCGGTGAACACCCAGAACATTCTGTTTATCTGCGGTGGTGCTTTTGATGGCATTGATAAAATCATCGCCCGCCGATTGCAAACTTCAGCCCTTGGTTTCCGTTCGAACTCACAGGCAGGTGAAATCGATAAGCACAACATCATGCAGTATATTTCACCGGTTGATCTTAAATCATTCGGTTTGATTCCTGAACTCATCGGCCGACTGCCGGTAGTGACGCATTTGCTTCCGCTGGATAAAGCCACTTTGCGTTCCATTCTCACCGAGCCCAAAAACGCGCTCATTCGTCAGTATGAAAAGCTTTTCGAAATGGAGAATGTGAAGATAAAGTTTGATGAAGATGTCCTTGATTTCATTGTTGAAAAAGCCATTGAATTCAAACTCGGCGCCCGCGGATTGCGTTCCATTTGCGAAGCCATCATGCTGGATCTGATGTTTGAAACCCCATCCGCTCAAAAAGACGGAACGGTCCGCGTGACGTTGCAGTATGCCACCGATAAAGTGAACAAATCGGGCATCAGCAAACTCAAGGTAGCTTAGATTATTTTCTCTTGTATTCCTGAAAAGAGTAGGGCCAGGCGTTTTTTTCGTCGGCCTTATGGTGTTCCTCCGAAATCATTTCCCATTCATTACTGCTGATTTCCGGAAACCAGGTATCACCTTCAAAATGGTGATGTATTTGCGTGATGTAAAGTTTGGAAGCTAACGGCATGGCACATTCGAAAATCTGCGCTCCGCCAATGATGAAGGCCTCGTTCTGCCCCTCACATGCTTTCAGGGCATCGTCCATCGAATTCACCACCACACAACCCTCCTGAATATAATCTTTTTGTCTGGTGATGATCACGGAAGTTCTTCCCGGCAAGGGTTTGCCGATTGAATCAAAAGTTTTTCTCCCCATGATCATGAAATGCCCCATGGTGATGTTTTTAAAATGCTTCAGATCGGCAGGCAGATGCCACGGCAACTGATTGCTGTGCCCGATAAGGCGGTTTTGATCGAAAGCGACGATGATGGAAAGGGTCACAGGAATGTAAAATGTAGAATGTAGAATTGAAAATGAAAATGGGAGTTTAAAATGGTAATGAAAATGGTAATTAAAAATGATTGGTTATTGGTGAAATGAATTGATCAAGCATTGATTTTCATCAACGATTAATCAATAATCATTATTAATTATTAATTATTCATTAAACAGCTACTGCTGCTTTGATGGCCGGATGTGGATTATAGTCAGCAAGGAAGAAATCTTCGTATTTGAAATCGAAGATGTTTTTCACCAGCGGATTGATGCGCATCACCGGCAACGGACGGCAATCGCGCGACAGCTGCAGTTTGACCTGTTCGAAGTGATTGTTGTAGATGTGAGCGTCGCCGAAGGTGTGGACAAAATCGCCGGGTTTCAGATTACAGACCTGGGCAATCATCAGTGTCAGCAAAGCATAGGAGGCGATGTTGAACGGCACCCCGAGGAACAAATCGGCGCTCCGCTGGTACAGCTGACACGACAATTTCCCGTCGGCCACATAAAACTGAAACAGCAGGTGGCAGGGCGGCAAAGCCATTTTTTCGACCAGTCCTACATTCCAGGCACTGACGATCAGTCTTCTGGAGTCTGGGTTCTTTTTGATCTGATCGATGAGATTGCTGATCTGATCGATGTGTCCGCCTTCCGGAGTAGGCCAGGAACGCCACTGGTAACCGTAAACAGGCCCCAGATTGCCGTTTTCGTCGGCCCATTCGTTCCATATGGTTACCCCGTTGTCGGTCAGGTATTTGATGTTGGTTTCGCCCTTCAGGAACCATAGAAGCTCATGAATAATGGATTTCATGTGCACCTTTTTAGTGGTCACTGCAGGAAATCCGTCCTGCAGGTTGAATCGCATCTGGTAGCCGAATACGCTGCGTGTTCCGGTGCCGGTTCGGTCTGTTTTATCGGTTCCGTTGTCCATTACATGATGGAGGAGATCGTGGTACTGTTTCATGGTGTTCCGGGGTGCTTGTGATTTGCAAAAGTACCAAATCGGATGCGGGGATGAATGCACATTCGTGAGATGATTCACAATCATGGCGGTTAATTATTCACATCTGTTGAAATGTTTGTTATCTTAGCGGTCGCTATTGGCAAAATCGCCTTATTTTTACAGGCCTTACTTAACCGTCCCGCCTGAACTTTTTCTTAATGGACCAATACCTGAATCAACTAAACGAATCGCAGCGAAAGGCAGTTTTGTGTACCGAAGGACCTGTCATGATCATTGCAGGTGCCGGGTCAGGCAAAACCAGAGTACTTGTTTACCGGATCATCCACATGATGAACCAGGGTATCGACCCGTTCAATATTCTGGCGCTGACTTTTACGAACAAGGCCGCTCGGGAAATGAAAAACCGGATCGCTTCCTCTGCAGGTGATGAGGCGCGCAACCTTTGGATGGGTACTTTTCACTCGGTATTTGCCAGGTTGCTGAGGGTGGATGCCCAGCGAATCGGTTATCCTTCCACCTTCACCATCTACGATACCGAAGATTCCAAGAATATGATCAAGGAGATCGTGAAGGATCAGGGGCTGGATGATAAAATCTACAAACCCAATCTGGTTTACAACAGGATCTCTTCCGCCAAGAATAACCTCTATTCCTGGAAAGAATATCAGGACAATGCGGAACTGGTGGGCGACGATCGTGCTGCAGGAAAGCCGCATATCGGGGTGTTGTATGAAATTTATCAGAAGCGGATGTTCAAGGCCGGTGCCATGGACTTCGATGATTTATTGTTTAACACCTACATTTTACTTCGCGATTTTCCTGATGTGCTCAATAAGTATCAGGATAAATTCAGGTATATTCTGGTGGATGAGTTTCAGGACACCAATTACGCCCAGTACATGATTGTGCGCAAGCTGGCCGCGAGATTTCAGAATATCTGTGTGGTGGGTGACGACGCTCAAAGCATTTACGCCTTCCGCGGAGCCAATATTCAAAATATATTATCGTTCGAGACCGATTATCCGGAACTGAAAACGTTCAAGCTAGAACAAAATTACCGCTCCACCAAAACGATTGTGGAAGCTGCCAACAGTGTTATCTCCAATAACCACAATCAGCTTAAGAAGGCAGTCTGGACCGACAACCACGACGGTGACAGGATTCGACTGTTGAAAGGACTTTCGGATAACGAAGAAGGTAACATGGTGGCCAATTCCATCTTCGAAGAGAAGATGAATTTTCAGCAGAAGAACTCCGACTTCGCCATTCTGTACCGCACCAATGCGCAGTCGCGTTCCATGGAAGAAGCGCTTCGGCGGAAGGGTATACCTTACCGGATTTACGGTGGCATATCCTTTTATTCCCGCAAGGAGATTAAGGACATGCTAGCCTACTTCCGACTGACAGTTAATCCTGATGACGAAGAAGCGCTGAAACGGGTAATCAATTATCCCAAAAGAGAGATTGGTAAAACATCCGTTGAAAAACTGATTCTTGCCGCCGACCAGAACAGTACGAGTATCTGGAAAGTAATGGAAAATATTCACGCTGTTGAAACAGGGCTTAACGCCCCCACAAGGGTCCGCATCGCTGACTTTGTGACTATGATCAAAAGTTTCACGGTGATGATGAAAAGTAAAACCGCTTTTGATCTGGCGAGCCATATTGCCATGTCGTCGGGATTGCTGAAAGAACTCTATGCCGATAAATCACCCGAGGGGGTCAGTCACTATGAGAACCTTCAGGAATTGCTGAACGGTATCAAAGAGTTTACTGAAAAAGGAACCACATCATTACCTGCCCCTTCCTCAGAACTTGAAGCGAATCCGGAATTGCGAACACTGGATATGTTTCTTCAGGACATTGCGCTCATTACCGATAATGAAACGGAAACCGAAGACAAGGATACGGTTTCACTGATGACGATACATGCCGCAAAGGGACTGGAATTTAAGAACGTGTTTGTGGTGGGGATGGAGGAGAATTTGTTCCCTTCTCAGATGTCGATGCAGTCGCGTGCCGACCTGGAAGAAGAAAGACGATTGTTCTATGTTGCCATCACCCGTGCTGAAAGAAAACTCACTTTGTCATATGCGGCAAGCCGTTACAAATGGGGTAACCTGATCAGTTGTGAGCCCAGCAGGTTCATTGACGAGATTGATGAGAAGTATCTCATTGATCTGACTCATCAGGCTATCAAACAATCCTCTCCTGAAAGGGGTAACTGGTCTGGATTCGGCCGCAGGGGATCGGAGCCGGCGGCACCAAATTATACCACCCGTACTTCAAACTTCAAAAAACTCTCTTCAGTACAGACCACAACAGCCGTCACCTCGGATGCCACATTCGAAGCCGATGATCCGCAAACCATCGAAGTGGGCATGGAGGTGGAACATCAAAAGTTCGGAACGGGCAAGGTGGTGCTGATGGAAGGCCGCTCTCCCGACCTGAAGGCCACTGTGGCATTTCCCGGTCATGGTAATAAACAACTTCTCCTTAAATTCGCAAAACTGAAAATCATACGATAAGTCCGGGCTGAGGCCTGTGCTGTCGAAATCCCCGGTTTAGTCCCGTGGCTAACACACACTAACATGAATGTAGAATACAACACCGGTCGCGGCCGGCTCATCATCCCCGAATACGGAAGGCACGTACAGAAACTCATAGAGTATGCCGTGCAGCTGGAAGATCGTGAGGAACGAAATAAAATGGCACGTGCCATTGTCAATGTCATGGGGCAACTCAATCCACAGCTGAGAGATATCACAGACTTCAAGCACAAGTTGTGGGATCATCTTTTCATCATTTCCGACTTCAAACTTGATGTTGATTCACCTTATGAAAAGCCGACTGAACTTACTTACCGGGTCAAGCCAAACCGGGTTGCTTATCCAAAGCACAACATTCGTTATCGCCATTACGGCGGAGTGATTGAACAAATGGTTCGTGAAGTCAGTGAGCTGGAAGAGGGTCCCAAGAGAGATCAGCTGGTACTTAATCTTGCCAACTTCATGAAAATGCTCTACGTGAACTGGAATAAAGATTCTGTCACTGATGCCGAAATCTTCGAACATATTCGTGAGCTGAGCAAGGGGAAAGTCATAGTGAAGGAAGATACACGGCTACAGGAGAATGTGGATGTTCCACCCAATCTTAAAGTGCCTGCTAAGAAAATGTCGAAGCGTTCCAGATCAAGAATGCCTGGCAACGGAAGTTCAAAAAATTACAGAAAGTAATCTACAAACCAGACTATGTCGAGTTTCGAAGTTGCCGGAGGCGCCAGGCTGAGCGGAGAAATTACTCCGCAAGGTGCCAAAAATGAGGCGTTGCAGATTATATGCGCCGTTTTGCTTACACCGGAACCGGTCACTATCAGCAATATTCCAGATATCCGTGATGTCAATAAGCTGATTGAGTTATTGGGTCATATGGGAGTAAAAATTCAACGCAAAGGAAGCGGAGTGGTTGAATTTTGCGCTTCAGATGTTGACATGGCCTATCTGGAAACTCCTGAGTTCGCCAAACAGGCAGCTGCACTTCGTGGTTCCATCATGATTGTTGGTCCGCTGCTTGCCAGATTCGGTAAGGCAAGTATCCCGAAACCGGGTGGTGATAAAATTGGCAGACGCCGACTGGACACCCACTTCATTGGTTTTATGAATCTGGGCGCGAAATTTGATTTCGACAGCAAGGACGAGTTCTATCATGTGAATGGGCTTGATCTGAAAGGCTGTTACATGTTACTGGATGAAGCTTCAGTAACCGGTACAGCCAACATTGTGATGGCTGCTGTACTGGCAAAGGGCACCACCACCATTTACAATGCCGCCTGCGAACCCTACCTGCAGCAATTGTGCAAAATGCTGAACAGTATGGGAGCAAAGATCACCGGAATTGGCTCCAACCTGCTGCAGATTGAAGGTGTCACATCATTGAAAGGCTGTGAGCACCGTTTATTGCCTGATATGATTGAGATCGGAAGTTTTATTGGCCTTGCTGCCATGACGGGGTCAGATATTACTATTAAAGATGCGGGCATTCCTCACCTTGGTATTATCCCTGATGTATTCCGCAGGCTTGGCATTAAAATGAACTTTAATGGCGATGATATTCACATTCCCGCACAGGATCATTACGAAATCGACACCTTCATTGATGGATCTATTCTGACCATAGCAGATGCCATCTGGCCGGGGTTCACTCCCGATTTGCTGAGTGTTGTACTCGTTACCGCAACTCAGGCCAACGGAACCGTTCTGATTCATCAAAAAATGTTTGAATCCAGATTGTTCTTTGTTGATAAGCTGATTGACATGGGCGCTCAGATCATCCTTTGTGATCCGCACCGTGCCACAGTCATCGGTTTGAACAGAAAACATGCTCTGCGGGGAATCCACATGTCATCGCCCGATATCAGGGCCGGTGTGGCCTTGCTGATTGCCGCGCTTTCGGCGGAAGGAAAAAGCGTTATCAGCAATATAGAGCAGATCGACAGGGGATATGAGAGAATCGATGAAAGGCTTAATAAGCTGGGAGCCAATATAAAACGAATTTAAGTATCGTATCAAAACTGGTACTATATTTGTAAATCAAACGTTGTCAAAACAGAAAAACTTACCACTAATTATGAAACGACTTCATTCATTACTTCTTGTTGCCGGCCTGGCTTCCATGGTGTACGGTTTCACTTATGCTCAGGCTCCGGCCGGTACCAACATTGGCGATAAAGCCATTGATCTGGCCTTTACCAGTCCTGACGGAAAAACGATAGCACTATCCTCTCTTAAAGGACAAATTGTACTGCTCGACTTTTGGGCTTCCTGGTGCGGTCCCTGCCGGATGGAAAACCCAAATATTGTCGCTGCCTACAATAAATACAAGGACGTTAAATTCAAAGGGGGCAAAGGATTCACCATTTACAGTGTGTCTCTGGATCAAAACCGTGATGCATGGTTGAAAGCGATTAAGCAGGATAATCTTTCCTGGCCTTATCACGTAAGTGACCTGGGAGGATGGAGATCAAAGCCCGCTCAGATTTATCGTGTCAATTCAATCCCAGCCAGTTATTTGCTGGATGGGAATGGTACCATCGTTGGTAAAAACCTCCGTGGACCAGCTTTGGAAGAGGCGCTGGAAAAATTGAAGTAATTCCAATTTACCACTCAACATTACGAAACAGACCCGCCCCGGTTTTCGGGGCGGGTCGCTTCGTTTTATGTAATTTTGCATAGCTGTGAGTTCGGATTCATTTTGATGGATTCGATTAATTGCCAGCGGTCAAGGCATGCCATCTGCCATTTTGACCCGGATATCCGATTGGCAACATATTTGACTGACCCCAACAATGAGTTTTAGTTTTAAGAAACCCTTCAAAAGGAATAAAATGAGCGAGAATAAGGATGTTGTAGAAGAACATCATGAAAATGAAGAAGTTAGGCCCGTGTCAGAACCCACCGGTCCTGAAATTGAGGGTCTGGATGCCGATCCGGCAAACATCCGGTCGATTTCCGATACCCAAAAGCTGCAGGAAGAATTGGCAGAAATGAGAGACAAGTTTTTGAGACTTTTTTCGGAGTTCGACAATTACAAAAAACGCACTCAAAGGGAGAGGCTTGATCTGTTGAAGTCAGCAAGTGCTGATATGATCGTCTCCATGCTGCCTGTTTTGGATGACTTTGAAAGGGCGATTAAATACCAATCCAATGAACAGATAGCCGGTGACAATCAGAACGGAGTCCACCTCATATTCAACAAAATGAAAAACATCCTGGAGTCAAGAGGGCTGAAAAGGATGAGTTCGGTAGGAGAAGAGTTCGATGTGGATTTGCACGAAGCCATTACCAATATACCTGCTCCTTCAGATGAGATGAAAGGAAAAGTGGTGGATGAGGCTGAGTGCGGTTATTTTCTCAATGATAAAGTGATTCGTCATGCTAAAGTGATAGTAGGAAGTTAAGCAGGTCAAAAAAGATTATGGCAAAGCGTGATTTTTACGAGGTACTCGGAGTAGGCAGGGATGCCGGCGAAAGCGATATTAAAAAAGCCTATCGTCAGATGGCTTTGAAGTATCATCCTGATAAAAACCCGGGTGATAAAGAAGCCGAAGATAAATTCAAGGAGGCGGCTGAAGCGTACGAAGTATTGAGCGACGCAGAGAAACGTCGCAGATACGATCAGTTCGGTCATCAGGGCGTCGGAGGTGCTGCCGGTAATGGCGGTCACCATATGAACATGGATGATATTTTCAGCCAGTTTGGGGACATTTTTGGCGGACACAATCCGTTTGAAAGTTTCTTCGGCGGCGGCGGTGGTGGCGGTGGTCGCAGGTATGTGAACCGTGGCACCAATCTGCGCATCAAGGTCAAGCTGAACATTCAGGAAATTGCCAACGGAGTAGAGAAAAAAATCAAGGTCAATAAAAAGACTGCGTGCGATTCTTGCAGCGGTACCGGTGCCCAAAACGGATCTTCTTTCAGCAAATGCGGCTCCTGTAACGGCAGCGGACAAGTGAGGCGTGTGACCAACACCATACTTGGTCAGATGCAAACTACTTCTACCTGTCCTGCCTGTCAGGGTGAAGGCCAGACCATCACCAACAAGTGCAAGTCATGTCAGGGACACGGAACTGTTCTGGGAGAAGAAGTAATATCCATCAACATTCCGCCCGGAGTTGGCGAAGGCATGCAGGTTACGGTTTCAGGAAAAGGTAATGCCGCAGAACGAGGCGGAGTTCCCGGCGATCTTCTGATAGTCATTGAAGAAATTGAAGATCCCCAGTTGAAGCGCGATGGCAATAACCTTCTGTATGATCTGTACATAAGCATTCCGGATGCAGCATTGGGTACTTCAGTGGAGGTGCCAACAGTTGACGGTAAGGCTCGGATCAAAATCGAACCTGGAACGCAGGCTGGAAAAGTACTCCGCCTGAAGGGGAAAGGGTTGCCTCAGGTGCAAAGTAATTTCAGAGGCGATCTGCTGATCAATATCAATGTCTGGACACCACAGGCGCTCACTTCTGAGGAAAAGAAAATACTGGAGAAACTTAAAACTTCTGAGAATTTCAAACCTCATCCCGGAAAAGGGGAAAAGAGCTTTTTTGAAAAAATGAAAGAGTACTTCAATTAGAAGTACTCTTTCATTTTTTTATGGGTTTTTAAGAAACCCGTATTTACCTGTTCATTATTGTACTACCAATTTAATGGTTCTGCGAAAATCATTTGTACGCAGTTCTACAAAATAAACGCCTTTTCGGTAAGGGCTCAAATCCAGCATGTGTCCGTTGGTAATGTTGTTTTCTTCCCAAACCAGCTTTCCTGTTATGTCAAAAACATTCAATTGATTGCTCAAATTGTTCAATTTTCCGAACCTGATCACAGTAGATGAGTTAGCCGGGTTGGGCGATGCCGTTAGTACACTGGTCAGTGATGGTTCAAAAGGAAGACCCGTTGATGAATTGACGATGATCTGTCCTTTCATCCCCGATGAAGCATGAGGGGAACAAACATAATAGTATGTTTTGACCTGATTTGGAATAAAGGTTCCTCCACCAAAAGGCATGCTGAACCCACCATTAGAGGTATTTCCGTTACTGTTCCATGTGGCCTGGGAAACTTCAATCGCATTGTGATTGCCGGCGAGATTAAAAATAACAGTATCACCCAGATTGATGGTGATGGTGGCTGGACTAAAGTTAAAGCCTGAATTACCCACATTCCAGACGGTAGCGCTGGCAGATATGGTACTTATTATCATCATTAATGCAATAAAAGATTTTTGTAAAGTTTTCATATTCATAAGTAGATCAGAATTTGTGGTGAATTGATAAGAAACTACCCTTCGGGCCCCGAGTATCTAGTAAAGTATGGACTTTAATGCGTGCAGAAAGGTTGCATGGGTATTCAGAATTTTTACGGCCTGCCGTAAAAATGAAATACTGTTCAAGCAGGCAGGGTAGTTAGGCTCAGCGTTTCAGCAGATGATGGCTTCATTCCCATCTTTTTCAGGAAGATAAAGTGTGAGGCCAGTCCTTCAAATAACCCCTGATCAACGTAATTTACCCCGTATTTTTCACAAACCTCCCGGATTATTTTTGAAAGCTCGAAATAATGAATATGGCAGGTTTTAGGATAGAGATGATGAGCAATGTGTGTATTCAGTCCGCCTGCAATCCAGTGAACCAGTTTGCTGTTGGTTGCTGTATTGATGGTGCATTCAACCTGGTGACTGACCCAGCAGGCATTCACATTGCCTTTGTCATCCGGAGTCAGAAATACTGCACCTTCATGAAGATGTCCGGGAAATAAAATTAATACGATAAAAGAACCGAGCACCATATGCATAATCACAAATCCGGCTGCAATTTTATACCAAGGGAGGTCGATGACAATAAGCGGAATGACAATTGAATAGGTGATGTAAAATATTTTGGAGGCAATAAGAATCACATACTCTTTTGTGGGATGTTTGAGTTCCTGATTGCCGTAGGTGCCTTTCGCAAACAAAAGGAAATCCTTTACAAAAATCAGGAAGATACTGAAGAATGGATAGATGAATGGCAGATACAAATGCTGATACCTGTAAAATGGTTTCCAGGGCGCATCAGGAGTGACTCTGGCCAGTTTGGTTTGCTCAATATCAAGATCGTGTCCGGGTACATTGGTGTAATGATGATGACTCAGATTGTGTTTGATATTCCAGATATAGCTGCTGATGCCGATGAGATTGAAGGTGTAACTGAAAATCTGATTGAGTTTTTTACTTTGAAAGAGTGCACCGTGCGCAGCATCATGCCCGATATTGAAGGCCATCAGTACCTGAGAAAATCCCATCATTACTGCCATGGCGAACATCTGTCCTTCAGTCAGTCTGTTACTCAATAGCAAAACGTAAGACAGTCCAAATGCCCCAAAAATGATAACCATTTTCATGACCATGGAGGCATTTGCCTTTTTTGTCAAACCTCGCGATTTGAAATAGTCGTTTACCCGCAAGTTCAGTTCAGCCTGAAAGGGTGAACTTTGAGGGTTTTTAAAATGGATTTTCATCGTTGTCAGGTTTACCCAAATTACGATGTTTTATTTCTAATAAGCAACAATAATTTTTTGTGGGATTCATTCTAGGGAAAAGTCATCATGACGAGCTGAACCAAAGATTTCGATAATTGTTACAACTTTTAAGTTCCAACACAGCGCTTTTCTATGTACTTGATATTAACCAAATTATATTGAATTTACTTACATTTGTTCCCAAATCACAATCCGGATGATATTATCAATTCAAAATGTTACCAAGCAATATGCCGCCCATAAAGCGCTCGACAATGTTTCGATGGAAATTCCTCAGGGCAGTGTTTTTGGTCTGCTTGGACCCAACGGTGCCGGTAAAACCTCACTGATCAGGATCATCAACCAGATTACCGGCCCCGATTCAGGAGAGGTTTTTTTTGAAGGCGAAAAGCTGAGCTCCAGACATATTGGTAAGATCGGCTATTTGCCTGAAGAAAGAGGTCTTTACAAAAAAATGGAAGTGGGTGAACAGGCGCTTTATCTGGCTCAACTGAAAGGATTGAGTAGGAGTGAGGCCATGGTCAGGCTTAAGGAATGGTTTGAAAGATTCGAACTAAAAGGCTGGTGGCGAAAAAAGATCGAAGAGCTCAGCAAAGGTATGCAGCAGAAAGTGCAGTTCATCATCACTGTTTTACATGAGCCTAAACTTTTGATACTGGATGAGCCGTTTACCGGATTCGATCCGATTAATGCCAATATTATCAAAGAAGAGCTGCTGCGACTCAAAGATAAAGGCACTACCATTGTCCTTTCCACTCACCGGATGGAATCGGTAGAAGAGTTGTGCACGCACATCGCGCTGATCAATCGCTCCCAGAAGATTTTGGAGGGCCCTGTCAGGGATATCAAGCGAAATTTTAAGTCCGAAAAATATGAAGTGGAATACAAAGGAAATTCTGTCGCTTTTGCCAATTCACTCTGGGGTGGATTTGAGCTGATTTCGCATGAGGGTCATGGTGATATCACGCGGGCTGTTATTAAAATGCCTGAAGGAAGATCGCCAAATGAATTGCTTTCTTCCATGATCCCCAATGTAGAGATTCATTCATTCAGGGAGATCATTCCTGGAATGAGTGATATATTTATTTCACTGGTGCAGCAAAGCAACCAACAAAATTCAAATCACTGATTATGGGAACTATTTCACTTATTATCAAGAGAGAATATCTCACGAGGGTCAGAAAGAAAACTTTCATCATCATGACCATTCTTGGTCCCGTGCTGATGGCTTCCCTCATCATTGTACCCATCCTGATGGCTAAGTTCAGTGAAACCGAAGAGTCGAAAATCAGGGTAATAGATGAGTCAGGCTTGTTCACCGGAAAGTTGCCCGATTCCGAGAGTATGGTTTTTGTGATGGATTCAATGCCGTTGTCGGAGGCAAAAGAAAGTTTCAATCCCGATAAAGAGACAGCGATACTTTACATTCCGGGAAACGTCATTAACAATACCGGTTCCATTATGCTTTTTTCAGCCAAGCAGCCCAACCTTAATATGGTGACAACCATTGAACGCACCATACAGAAGGAAGTTGAGAATATGAAACTTCAGGCTCGCGGCATCGACAAAAACATTCTTGACGAGATCAAAACAAAAGTAAATGTCAATACCCGTACACTCACAGAACAGGGTGAAGAGGAGACTAATGCCGGACTGACATATGCTGTAGGGTTCATCGGTGCGATGCTTGTATATATGTTCATTTTCCTTTACGGAGCACAGGTAATGCGCGGAGTGATTGAAGAAAAAACCAACCGGATCGTTGAGGTGATCATATCATCGGTGAAACCATTCCAGTTGATGATGGGAAAAATTATTGGGATCGCTCTTGTGGGTCTGACTCAGTTTTTGCTGTGGGTCGTTCTCACGTTCACGATTTCTTCAGTAGTTACCGGGATATTTTTGGATCCTAACCAGATTCAGGAACAAATGAAACAAAGGACAACTGCCATGGGAACCCCGGCAGCCGTTCAGGAAGAGGTTTCTGAAGAAGTTGATTCAGAACTGGGAAATGTTTTCAATGCGATTAACTCAATTAATTTCCCACTGCTGATCGGGACTTTCCTCTTTTATTTTCTTGGCGGATACCTGCTTTACGGCGCATTGTTTGCAGCTATAGGATCTGCAGTAGATGCCGAATCGGATACGCAGCAATTTATGCTTCCAATTACAATACCGTTAATTCTGTCAATTGTAGTATCACAAAGTATCCTTCAAAATCCGGAAAGCAGTCTCGCCTTCTGGTTTTCCATGATACCATTTACATCACCGGTTGTCATGATGGTGCGAATTCCATTCGGCGTAGCGCCCTGGGAACTGGCTTTGTCCATGTCGTTTATGGTGATCGGATTTCTCTTCACCACCTGGATAGCAGGCCGTATATACAGAACCGGTATTCTCATGTATGGAAAGAAGCCAAGCTGGAAGGAATTGGGAAAGTGGCTGTTTTATAAGGAATGAGTAAGGAACGAATAATGCTGAGTTGTGAATTATGAATGCGGAATGAGTAATTGAATCTTCTCAGCTGTCCCCCTGACTCCCCTGACCCTCCTGACCCTCCTGACTCTCCTGACTCCCCTGACCCTCCTGACTCCCCTGACCATCCACACCACTTTACAAAATGAAAATATGAAGGTAGCTGTTCTGGATCTGGGTACGAATACATTTCATTTGATGATTGCTTCCGTTCACAGCGACGGTTCCTGGAAGAAAATTCTTCACAGAAAAGTGACCGTCAAATTAGGTCAGGGTGGCATTCATCAGAACAGGATAGCACCGGTACCTTTTAGGCGGGGGATTGCTGCCATCGCAGGTTTTAAGAAAATCATTGAACATCATCAGGTTAAAACTGTACGTGCATTTGGTACGGCTGCCTTAAGAAATGCCAGCAATGGAGGCGAGTTTCTTGATGATGCAAGGGAAAATTTCGGCATCACCATTGCCTTGATATCCGGATCAGATGAAGCATCTCTGATTTATTCCGGAGTCCGGAGAGCTGTTGATTTGGGTGATGATTTTTCACTGATCATGGACATTGGTGGAGGAAGTACGGAGTTTATCATTGCCAATAACAGGAAAATCTTCTGGAAACAAAGTTTCAAAATTGGCGCTTCCATGTTGCTTGAAAAGTTTCAACCTGCTGATCCGATAAGGAAAGGGGAACTGAAACTCATAGAGCATTATCTGGATGATGTCCTGAAACCGTTACGGGCTGCATTAATGAAATTCCCTGCAGCAAGACTAATCGGTTCGGCAGGCTCGTTTGAGACTGTAACCAGTATGATCCGTTACAGGAATCCGGCCGCAGGTTCTCATTATGGTAAAACCAGTCACCCTATCAAAAGGAGTGAACTGAACGCATTACATCGCGATATCATCAGGTCAACCACAGCTGAAAGAAAAAAAATGAAGGGATTGATCAGTATGAGGGTGGATATGATTGTTCCGGCTTCCATTTTGCTTAATTTTGTTTTAAAACAGACAGGAATTAAAAATATTTTACTTTCAACCTATTCACTCAAAGAAGGAGCTTTGGATCAAATCGTGAACAGTGAGAGCGTTCTGATTCATGCCAAAGGGAAAAGGTCTGCCACGTAGATTCACTCCATTTCAAATTCAAACTAATAAAAAATAAAGCTTTGCCAAAGATATTAATCATCGACGACGAAAAGAGCATTCGGAACACGCTAAAGGAGATCCTGTCATACGAAGGGTATGAGGTTTCTGAAGCAGCTGACGGAATGGAAGGAATCAAGCTGGCTGAAAAAGATAAGTTTGATATCATCCTTTCTGATATCAAAATGCCTAAAATGGACGGCATTGAAGTGCTGGAAAAGCTTCAGGAACTGACTCCGGAAACACCTGTTGTCATGATCTCCGGTCATGGCAACATTGAAACTGCAGTGGAAGCCATCCGCAAAGGCGCATTCGATTATATCTCGAAACCACTTGATCTGAATCGTATGCTGGTTACCATCCGAAATGCGATGGACAGATCAACTTTGGTGAAAGAGACAAAAACGCTCAAAAGGAAAATTTACAAGACCACAGAAATGGTCGGTCAGTCAGAGCCGATTCAAAAGATCCGTGAGATGATCGAGAAAGTGGCACCAACCGAAGCCCGGGTATTGATTTTAGGGCCCAACGGCTCCGGAAAAGAACTGGTGGCACGCTGGATTCATGAAAAAAGCAACCGTTCGGCTTCGCCACTGGTGGAAGTCAATTGTGCTGCGATTCCGTCTGAGTTGATCGAAAGTGAGTTGTTTGGACACGAGAAGGGTTCGTTTACTTCTGCGATCAAGCAACGTATCGGAAAGTTTGAGCAGGCCAACAACGGCACTTTGTTCCTGGATGAGATTGGAGATATGAGTTTATCGGCTCAGGCTAAAGTACTGCGTGTTTTGCAGGACGGAAAAATTACAAGAGTAGGTGGTGAGAAGGATTTTTCTGTAAACGTAAGAGTGATTGCTGCTACCAATAAAGATCTCAGGACTGAAATAGAAAAGGGTCATTTTCGCGAAGACCTCTATCACCGTCTCAGTGTCATTGTAATCCCTGTTCCTTCACTGAATGAACGCCGCGATGATGTGCCATCGCTGGCAGATCATTTCATGACGGTGATTTGTCAGGAGTATGGCATCGCGCCAAAATCTTTTTCAAAGGATGCCTATGAGGAACTGAAGAAACTTGACTGGACAGGTAATATCCGGGAACTCAGAAATGTGGTGGAAAGACTGATTATTCTTTGCGATAAACAGATCACCGCAAAGGATGTGCTGAATTACGCTGCAGTGAAAAAGTAGGGAGTGGGGGAGTGGGGTAGTGGGATAGTGGGATAGTCGGATAGTGGGATAGTGGGGTAGTGGTTTGCGCTTAGTGGTGAATGAAATGCCAATAGGCAATTCATTGCTATTTTCAGGCGAGTAGTGATGAATCGAAGGAGTTTTTTACTGATTCAGTATGTTGATCCCATCCTGAATGGCTTTTTCGATACCGCCCGAATCTTTTCCTCCTGCAGTGGCATAAAAAGGTTGTCCGCCTCCGCCTCCCTGAACTGCTTTTGCAATTTGACGGATGATATTTGAAGCATTAAGATTCTTTTCTGCCACCAGATTATCGGAAATGATAAGCGATAAATGAGGCTTACCATCTATTTCAGCGCCAAGCAGAATGAATGCGTTTTCAACCTGATTCCTCAGATCATATGATACATTCTTGATCGCTTCGGCGGAAGGAAGGTTTACTTTCTCTGCAATCACATTCATGCCGTTAATCTGAGCGACTTTATTCATCAGTGATTCGCGCACGGCATTGGCTTTCTCGCGGATCAATTCTTCGATCTGTTTCCGGAGCGCATCCTGTTCATCCAGCAGCGACTGAATGCCTTTTACCGGTTCTTTGGAGTTTTTTAACAGTGATCTGATGTGCTGAAGTTCCCGGTCCTGATTCCTGAAATAATTTTCGGCAGCAGTACCGGTAATAGCTTCCACACGGCGTACCCCGGCAGCAACGGAACTTTCAGAAACGATCTTGAATAAACCGATTTCTCCTGTAGCCCTGACATGGGTGCCTCCGCAAAGTTCGACTGAAAACTGCGGATCGAAAGTAATTACACGAACATACTCACCATACTTCTCTCCGAAGAGGGCCGTGGCACCCATTTCAAGTGCTTTGGCCACCGGCACATTTCGGTTTTCAATGAGGCCGACATTCTCCCGGATCTTTTCATTGACGATTTGTTCTATCTTCTCAATTTCAAGATCATTTAACCTGGAGAAATGGGAAAAATCAAATCTGGTTATTTCATCGTTCACCAGTGAGCCTTTCTGGGCTACATGCGGACCGAGTACTTTTCTCAGGGCTGAGTGCATCAGGTGGGTTGCGCTGTGGTTGGAGGTGATGTCGCGTCTCCTGTGCGCATCGATCCTTGCCAGAAATCCTGCATGAGGATCCGATGGCAGCTTCTCACAGTAATGAACAATCAGATTGTTCTCTTTTTGTGTGTCGAAGATCTGAATCTTATCGTGTAAATTGGATAGGGTGCCGGTATCGCCAATCTGCCCGCCGCTTTCGGCATAAAAAGGAGTTCTGTTCAGTACCAGCTGGTAAATGGTTTTTCCCTTGGTTTTTACTTCGCGGTAACGCAGTATTTCACAGGTGCATTCCAGATTTTCGTAGCCGATAAATTCAACGGGTTCATCTTCTCTGACCTGAATCCAGTCGCTGAGATCTTTTTCTGCATCGGCTCTTGAACGTGTTTTTTGTTGCTGCATGGCGGCGTTAAAGCCATCCATATCAACGTCCATATTGCGCTCACGGGCCATCAGCTGGGTGAGATCGACCGGAAAACCATAGGTGTCAAAAAGTTCAAATGCGAATTTACCATCCACTTTTGTTTCAGAATAGTTTTCAAACTTCCGGATACCGGTTTCCAGTGTCCTGAGAAAGGCAAATTCTTCTTCTCTGATCACTCTTGCAATGAAATCCTGCTGGGATTCGAGCTCCGGAAACTGACCGTCAAATGTCCTGGCCAACACGGGAACCATGGCGCAAAGAATCGGTTCACGAAAGTTCAGAAAGCTGTAAGCGTAACGAACCGCGCGACGCAAAATCCTCCTGATCACATATCCGGCCTTGTTGTTTGAAGGCAACTGGCCGTCGGCAACAGCGAATGAAATGGCGCGGATATGATCGGCCATTACACGCATGGCAATATCTGTTTTTTCATCCTGACCGTATGCAATTCCGCATTTCGAACTGATGAAAGAAATCATTGGTTGAAAGACATCGGTATCGTAATTGCTGGTCTTGCCCTGAAGCGCCATGCAGAGTCTTTCGAAACCCATTCCGGTGTCGACATGTTTTGCGGGAAGCGGTTCAAGAGATCCGTTGGCCATGCGGTTGAATTGCATGAATACGTTGTTCCAGATCTCGATGACCTGAGGATGACCTGCGTTCACAAGAGCTTTTCCGTCAGTTTGTTGCCTTTCCTGCTCAGATCGCAAATCAACGTGGATTTCGGAACAGGGACCGCAGGGGCCGGTGTCACCCATTTCCCAAAAGTTATCCTTCTTGTTACCTCTTAAAATCCGGTCTTCTGCAATCCATTTTTTCCAGAAATCATAAGCCTCCTGATCGAAATCGAGATTTTCTTTTTTATCACCTTCAAAAACCGTTACATACAATCTGTCTTTGGGTATGCGGTAAATATCTGTCAGCAATTCCCATGCCCAGGCTATGGCGTCTTCCTTAAAATAATCGCCGAATGACCAGTTGCCCAGCATTTCGAACATGGTGTGATGGTAAGTGTCTACTCCCACTTCTTCCAGATCGTTATGTTTTCCGGAAACACGGAGGCACTTTTGAGAGTTGGCAATGCGATGGTATTTGACCGGACTGTTTCCCAGGAAAATGTCTTTAAACTGATTCATTCCCGCATTGGTAAACATCAGCGTGGGATCATTTTTGATCACCATAGGTGCAGAAGGTACAATCTGGTGTCCGCGGGAAGCGAAAAAGTCGAGGTAGGCCTTACGTATTTCTGAGGAGGTCATCATTGAAATTCCTTGTAATTCAGCAGTTACAGAATGTGTTTTTAATCGGGATTATCATTATTTTTGCCCGGAGGCCTGTTCGGAAACCTTGATTTCCGGCAGGGATGGCAAAATTAACTTTTATCGGGTATTGGTTCATGCCAAAGGCTAAATATTACTTCAACACCCATTCACTCAAATATGAGAAGGTGGTAGTTCCGTGGGGGAAAAGAATCCTGCGGGCGTTGGGTTTCCTGGCCACAGCCATCGTATTCAGTGTGATCATTGTGGCCATTGCCTATGCCTATCTGGATTCACCCAAAGAAAAGCAGTTGAAAAGAGAAATCAACCAGCTGACCCTGCAATACGAGATTCTGCAACAGCGCTTTGAGGAGGTCAATCTGGTTCTGGCCGATCTTCAGCACCGTGATGATAACATTTACAGGGTTATTTTTGAAGCCGAACCCATCCCGTCTTCTGTCAGGGAGGCTGGCTATGGTGGTGTAGACCGTTACCGGGCGCTGGAAGGAATGGAAAATTCAGCCCTCATCATCGAAACCACCCGGAAACTCGACAAACTGGCTAAGCAGGCATATGTTCAGTCAAGGTCTTTTGACGAGATCGTTGACATGGCAAAAGACAAATCAGAAATGCTGGCCTCTATTCCGGCCATTCAACCGGTTTCCAATAAAGATCTCACCAGAATAGCCTCCGGGTTTGGTTACCGGATTCATCCTGTTTACAAAACCAGCAAAATGCACGAAGGAGTTGACTTTACCGCTCCGGTCGGAACGGAGATATATGCCACAGGCAACGGAAGAGTGAAAACGGTTGAGTATGCCTCCAGAGGTTACGGAAATCATATTGTGATCAGTCATGGTTTTGGTTATGAAACACTTTATGGGCACATGTCAAAAATTAATGTCAGACCAGGTCAACAGGTGAAAAGAGGAGATGTGATCGGTGTAGTTGGAAACACCGGAACTTCCACCGCTCCTCACCTTCATTATGAAGTGATCAGAGGTGGCAAAAAAGTGAACCCCATCAACTTCTTCTACAACGATCTCACACCTGAAGAGTATGAGAAGATGATTGAAATTTCTTCCCAGTCAAACCAGTCGTTCGATTGATGAACTGCTAATTATTCAAAACCTTGCCGTACAAAGAAACAGAACAGACAAAGCTATATTACACCATCGGTGAGGTGGCGGTTCTCTTTAATGTGAATGCTTCACTGATCCGGTTTTGGGAAAAGGAATTCGATGTTCTCAATCCCAGGAAAAACAAAAAAGGTAACAGGCTTTTCACTCAGGAAGATGTTGATAATCTCCGGATCATTTACCATCTCGTCAAGGAAAGAGGATTCACTTTACAGGGAGCCAAATCAAAGCTTAAAGAAAACAAGTCCGATGTTGTGAATACTACTGAATTGTATGACTCACTGACCAGGGTAAGAAATTTTCTGGTCGAGCTTAAGGATCAGCTTTGATCCACCATCAGGATTGATGGCCGCTTTTTGGGTTCCCGATTTCCAATAATTCGTTTTTGTATTTCATCGCTTCATCATAACCGATCCGGAAAATCTTTTCGGCTGCTTTGGTGTCAAAGACTGAAAATGAACTGAGCTCTGACGGCTCTATAAAAACATCACACTGGGCCGACTTGGTGTTCAGTCCCGTTGAAATGGCCATCTGAAATATTCTTTCAAGTGTTCCGGATAGATTTTTCCTTTTTTGAGGTCCGACAGGGTTTACGTGAACTCCTATTATTTTTTCGCACTTTGCTGCTGCCGGTTCAACCGGAAAATTATCTGTCAGGCCACCATCCACCATAGTATGTCCGTGAATAGATACCGGAGAAAAAATAAGTGGAATGGAGCAGGATGCAATAACAGCATCAGTAAAAGGCCCTTTATCGAATAATACCCGTTTGCCGGAGGTGAAATCGGTTACGGTGACAACCACAGGTATCGCCAGCTCTTCAAAAGTTGAGGTGTAAACGTATTTCTTGAGAATTTTTCTGAAGACATCCGTTTTCAGCAGTCCTCTGAGGTCAATACTGATTCCTGAAACATCGAACAGTTTGCTGTTTTTAACGATGGGGATCATGTCGGCAGGCTCAACTCCGGAAGCGTACAATATTCCAATGATGGCACCTGAGCTTGTGCCGGAGATCAGACTGACTTTCACGCCCAGTTCATCCAGCACCTGAAGTACACCGGCATGAGCAATTCCCCTGGCGCCACCGCCCGATAATACCAGTCCCGGTGCTGATTTCTCCATTCAAATGATCAGGTTAACTTCTTAGATTTTTCAGGGCGCTGATTACATTATGTTCAACCCTTGAAAGGAGGTCAGACTGTTCGGCTCTGAAAAATTTCGCGCCCCTGACTTTTTCATATAACTCAATATACCTCTCGGAAACCATCTTGACGATATCATCATTCATCTCGGGAACGGACTGGCCCTCGAGTCCCTGAAAATTATTTTCAATGAGCCACTGGCGCAGAAATTCTTTCGAAAGTTGTCGCTGTGTTTCGCCTTTGGCCTGCCTTTCTTCATATCCGTCGCGGTAAAAATAGCGGGATGAATCAGGCGTATGAATTTCGTCAATCACCATGATTTGACCATCGGCTTTTCCAAATTCATATTTGGTATCCACCAGAATCAGTCCTTGTTCGGCGGCCATTTCCGATCCTTTGCGGAATAAAGTCCGGGTATATTTTTCCAGAATCAAATAATCTTCCTCGCTGACAATTCCCTGTTGGATGATTGCTTCGCGAGAAATATCCTCATCGTGTCCGTGATGACTTTTTGTGGTTGGGGTGATGATGGGTTCAGGCAAGGGATCATTTTCCTTGAGACCGTCAGGAAGCTTAACGCCGCAAAGCTCACGCAATCCACTGCGGTAAGTCCGCCAGGCATGACCCGCAAGATAGCCTCTGATCACCATTTCAACCTTGAAAGGGTCGCACATTCTTCCGATGGTAACATTGGGGTCCGGCACACTGATGACCCAGTTGGGCACATCCTTTTTAGTGGCATCAAGGAAATAGGAAGCCAGCTGATTTAAAACCTGTCCCTTGTATGGAATGGCACGAGGCAGTATCACATCAAAGGCTGAAATCCGGTCGCTCACGATCATAACCATGAATTTGTTGTCGATCGTATATACATCGCGAACTTTTCCGGAGTAAAAATTGGTTTGCCCGGGGAAGTGGAAGTTTGTTTTAGAAATAGTATTCACGTTGAATTATGAATTTTAAAGAGTTGAGATTTATGAACTATTTGTTAGTCGACAGTCATTAGTCATTAGTCATTAGTCATTTTAGTTTGGACTTATTCAAAGTTTATAAACTTACGACTAGCGACTGTCGACTAACGACTGACGACTGACGACTGTCGACTAACGACTAAAATTAATCATATATATCATTCTTTTTGCTCAGTTTAAGATCCTGAAGCACCGAAGACTTTACATTGATCTGGAAGTAATAATTTTCCTGTGCGCCGAAAGGAACCCAGTTGATGCGCATTTCCCAGCAATGCAGGTCGCGGTAAATTCCAAGCGAAGTATAGCTCAGATCTTTTGCTCTGAAGTCGTAACCTGAATTGAAGGTGATTTTCCATTTTGGGGTCAGCGAAAGATCTCCGCTGAAGTTTAGTGTCTGATTGATTTGCGCCTCCAGCAAACCTGCTTTTGAATAGCTGATATTATAGTTAATCATCATGTTGAAGGGAACACTGAAGTCGACATAATCTTCGGGGCGGCTGTTGATCCGGTCAAGTTCCTGTTGAGTTCCCTTGTCGCTGCTCCGATCCTTTTTGGAATTCATCAGCGCAAAGCCTACAGAGGCACTTGCATTTGTCAGACGTCCGATACGGTTGTTTTCATCCAGTTCGGTTCTGTTGATTCTTCTTCCCGATGAATCGGAGATGTAAGGATCGAAACTTCCTGAAAAGTTGATGTTCACTTTTTCAAAAAGCGTAGTACGGCCACTGACATTGATATTTGACCAGTTGAGAGAATCAACAGCCGTATTGTAGGAGACACCGGCCGACAACGATTCGAATATTTTTATCTTTTTCAATGTAACGGCCGTATCGCTGACATGCCTGGTTTTCATTTCAAGGTTGTTGTCAAGATTGAAGCTGACAACACCGAACTTACCTGACGGCGGACCTCCGAAAATGCTGTTTTCGTAAATGGAATAGGTGCCGGTTTCACCTGCTGCGTTGATCTGGTAGGTCTTGTAATTATTGAACGATGATTTACTGAAATCGGGCCTGTAGCTGAATGAAACGGTAGGTGACATCACATGCCTTACAGCAGCTATCTTGCCCTTCCTTATCTGTACCATTCCGTATATCCTGGTGTTCAGTGAAGCAGAGGCCTGGTAATCCCTGGCTGCTCTGAACGCGTCTACGGTATCCGTCAATACCGAATTGGTTTCAGCATCGAAACTTTTACGGATCGTCTGAAGATACCATTTTTCGTTATAGCTGAATGACGGTGACAAGGTAAAGTGCTTCAGTACCTTGAATGATGTGCTCACCGGAATGCTGTGTGACATCCCGTAGCGAAACTGATCCCATGAATTCTCTTTAAACAATAATGAGTCTTTGGTTTGAATCGAGTTTTGAAAATTATTCTGGTAACTGACACCGATTTTCTCATACCACTTTTCGGTTCCCACAGCCACTTTCCTCTTAAAGGGTGTAATCCGGTTGACACTGAAGTTGGTGTTTGGTAAACTCAGTGAAACATCTTTGGTGATGGTGTTCTGACTGTGAGAAAGGCTGGCAGAAAACGAATACGGTTTGCCCGTCCAGTATTTTGAATAGGAAACCGACGACTGAAAAGTATTGGAGAGATAGTTCCCGGGAGATGAAATATTATTCTGATAGTATCCCGAACTGCCGGCATTTACATTTGCCGAAAAGTTACTGCCGGGTCGCGCTTTGGAGTCTTGCCGGTGATTCCACCGGATGAAAAAGTCTTTGTACAGATTGTAATCGGGTAATTCTTTTTCTGAAGTTTTGATTTCAGAATAGCTGATCGAAACATTTCCGTTGTAACGGTAGCGGTTGGCATAATTGGAAACCAGTTTGGTTCCCCAGCTTCCGAGGGTATAAATATCTCCCGTAAGGGCGAAATCCACCACATCTCCAATTCCGAAATAGTAACCGCCTTCCTTGAAAAAGAAACCCAGTCGACCCGATTCGCCATAGGAAGGAAACAAAATACCGGATGCCCTCCCTTTTCTGGTCGGAAAATATCCGAACGGTATCATTAATGGGGTCGGTACATCCTCTATAACCAGATAAGCGGGACCGGTTACCACTTTGTTGTTTTGGATGACCTTCAGTTTATTGGATGAAATGGAGTAATGAGGATGAGGATGGTCGCACGTGGTATAAGCGCCTTTTCGGATGAAGTAGTTCTTATCATCTATTTTCTTGACGGTCTGCCCTAAAATGTAACCATCGCCCTGCTGGGTGTTTACCTGGGTGATTTTCCCTTTTCTCGTATCGAAGTTGTAGGTTACCTTTTCAGAGATGAATTTTTCGTCTTTTTGTTTGAAAACAGGGAGGCCTGAATTTTTTCCGGTGCTGTCGGGCAGTCCGGTTGCGTAAAGCTGACGCTGCTGCCAGTTGATTTCAATATAGTTTGCCTCCAGTTCAATGTCTTCGTAAACAATTCGGGCACTCCCAAAAAGAAACACCTTTTCACCCGAGATATCGAAACGGATGGAGTCTTTGGCCGTGTATCTGACTTTGGATTTCAACTCTTCACTGGTGGGAGGCAGTGGTACGGAGTCGTTTATGGAAACTACGGTGGAGTCGCCCGTTATTTGGGCACCTGCATGCCTTACCTGCGCCATACATACTAAAAGCAGGGAGAAAATGGTTAATATTTTTGTTGATATCGATTTCCCGCTTGACGGCATCACACGGCTCGTAGACGTAATTTTGAAAGGTCAAAACTAAAGAAAATAAGAGTGGCACTACTCAGGATACCCGTAATATTCAGTCTTCTCCTGCTCGGACTCATTTTCTCGTCCTTCACAACGGGAAAAATGACGCCCAGGTATCAGATCCGGACAATTGTTATTGACCCCGGCCATGGAGGTCACGACTCGGGTTGCCTGGGTTCCTCCTCTCAGGAAAAGCATGTGGCACTGGCCGTTTCACTGAAGCTTGGAGCGCTCATCGAAAAGCACTTTCCTGAAGTAAAGGTGATTTATACGCGAACTACCGATGTTTTTGTGGAACTTCATGAAAGAGCGGCCATCGCTAACCGCAACAAAGCCGATTTGTTTATCTGTATCCATTGTAACTCAGGCCCTTCAGCGGCTTTTGGGGCCGAAACCTTTGTCATGGGACTGCATAAAACAGCCGACAATCTGGCAGTAGCCAAACGGGAAAACTCATCGATCCTGCTCGAAAAGGATTATCAGACCAATTATGACGGGTTTGACCCCAATTCGCCTGAAGCCAATATCATCTTTTCCTTGTACCAGAACACCTTTATCAACCAGAGCCTTCACTTTGCCTCATTGGTGCAGAAGCAGTTTGAGCACAACTCCGGCAGGTTCAACCGCGGGGTCAAGCAGGCCGGATTCCTGGTACTGTTTAGAACTGCCATGCCCAGTGTGCTGATAGAGCTTGGATTCCTGACCAATAGATCTGACGAGCAATTCCTGGCCAGTCCTAGGGGGCAGGAAAGCATGGCACAATCTATCCTTAATGCGTTTCGGGATTATAAGCATGAGACCGAAAGGAAAGCTGGCGGAGGTGATGATGAACCGCCCGTTGTAGAGAAACCAAAGGAACCGAAGCCGCTGAATGAAGATGGATCGGTTGCGGAAAGAGCCACCACTTCAACCGGAGATTCCAAAGCATTGGCCGATAAGGAAAAGACTGACACTAAATCTCAGGGTATTGATAAACAGCCTGTTGCAAATTTCCCTGCTCCGGGAACAGTGTTTTATACCATTCAGGTTGGAGCTGCAGCCAACTCCGAGGTCAAAGAGGATACACGATTCAATAAGGTTAAGGATATCAGAAAAATCATCGGAGATGATGGCATGACCCGTTTTTACAGCGGCACTTTCTATAGTATGGATGAGACCAAAGATGCCCTTAACCGCCTGAAAGAGATGGGTTTCAAAGATGCTTTCGTTTGTGCTTTTGAGGGTGCGAAAAGGATTTCTGTAACGGAAGCAAACCAATTGCTCAAAAGGAAGTAATTTCGCCCTCTGAATCAGCCTTCTTATAAGGAAAATTTATAATTCTGTTTTGTGAAACTGTCAAAGGAAGTTAAAACGGGCCTGCTGGTAACCGGCGCTCTTGCCGCTTTGTTGTGGGGAATGAATTACCTGAAAGGGTTCGATTTACTTTCAGACGACAACAAGTTTTATGCTGTTTATTCAACTGTTGACGGTCTCGTGCCATCCAGCGATGTTGTGCTTAATGGTGTCAAAGTGGGCATGGTGCAGAATATTGAATTCACACCTGATAACTCCGGAAGAATTATTGTTTCATTAGTGATCAACAGCAATGTGTTTATCAGCAAAACATCGATCGCCAGAATTATCAGTACCGATTTGCTGGGAGGGCGCGGAGTCAATATTCTCCTAGATCCTTCCGGAGCACAAGCAGTTGATGGCGACACTCTCGCCTCGGAAGTTCAAACAACACTTGCCGATCAGTTATCGCCGGTAAAAGACAAAGCCGAAAGCCTCATTCAAACACTCGACTCACTGGCCGGATCCATCAACAAGATTCTGGGTCCTGAAAACAGGAAAAGTCTTGATGCCAGTTTTGTCAACCTTGATAAAACCCTGGCCAATCTGGAAAGCGTCACCGGGAGTATTGATCAAATGGTTTCATCCGATCAGGGTAAACTGAGGAAGATGTTCGACAATCTGGAGTCAATTACATCCAACATTAAGAACAATAATGAAGCGCTGGCTTCCGCGTTGCAGAACATTGAAAAAATTACTGACTCACTGGCTGCCTCCAATCTTGCCAGTACAGTGAATAATGCCAACTCTACACTCAGCCAAACTGCCTCCATAATGGAGAAGATAAATAAAGGTGAAGGAACGGTTGGTATGTTGATTAACAACGATAGTTTATACAAGGCGCTGGAGCAGTCCGCTGTTGACCTTGATAAACTTCTGGTCGACCTGCGGGAGAATCCTAAAAGGTATGTTCATATTTCAGTTTTCGGAGGCAGATCCAAAACCAAGTAATTTGTTGCCTGAAAACCGTTAATTTTACCGGAACATGATTAGCAATCTTTTATTCTTTGTGCTGCTGGTTGCCGGTTTCGGATTTTTTGCCCGAAGCATCAACAAGATTATCAGGAACATCAGACTCGGCCGTGATGTCATGATAAACGACCGCCCTGCAGAAAGATGGAGGACCATGGCCATGGTGGCCCTGGGTCAGTCGAAGATGGTGACGCGCCCGGTGGCAGGTTTTTTTCACATCATCATCTACGTCGGATTTATCATCATCAATATAGAGCTGCTGGAAATCATCATCGATGGATTGTTCGGAACACATCGCGTGTTTGCAGGACCATTGGGTTCGTTTTATGATTTTTTAATTGGCAGTTTCGAAATACTCGCATTTGGCGTTTTGCTGGCCTGTGTTGTTTTTCTGTCAAGAAGGAATATCATTCGGCTTAAGAGATTCATGAGCAATGAACTGAAGGGATGGCCCAGAAGTGATGCCAACATCATTCTTTATACAGAGATCGTTTTGATGTCGCTGTTCCTTTTCATGAATGCCGCAGATCAGATTCTTCAGCAAAGGGGAGAGGCTCACTATGTGGTCGCAGGTGCTTTTCCTGTCAGCAGTTACCTAACAGGTTTCCTTACCGGGATGGATACACCCGCCCTGGTGGCCTTTGAGCGTGCCTGCTGGTGGTTGCATATCATTGGTATCCTGGCGTTTTTGAACTATGTTCCTTTCTCCAAACATTTCCATATCCTGATATCATTTCCGAATACATGGTACAGTAAACTGGATAAGAAAGGGAAATTCAGTAACCTGGAAAGTGTCACGACAGAAGTCAGATTGATGCTCGATCCATCGTCCGTGGCTCCCCCTTCAGATCCTGGACAGGCTCCCCTGCGTTTCGGTGCCAGGGATGTGCGAGATCTGACTTGGAAAAATCTGATGGATGCCTATTCTTGTACGGAATGCGGGCGATGCACTTCTGTTTGTCCGGCCAATCTGACCGGCAAGTTGCTTTCGCCCCGTAAAATCATGATGGATACCCGCGACCGGCTTGAGGAAGTGGGAAAAAATATCGATCTCCATGGTAAAGACTACGATGACGGTAAGTCATTACTGAGCGATTACATCAAGCCTGAAGAATTGTGGGCATGTACAACCTGCAACGCCTGTGTTGAAGCCTGTCCGGTGAATATTGATCCGCTCTCCATTATTGTAGATATGAGAAGATATCTGGTCATGGAGCAGTCATCCGCCCCGTCGGAATTAAACGGCATGTTCACAAAAATTGAGAATAACGGAGCACCCTGGCAGTTCTCTCCTGCCGACCGGATGAACTGGGTCAACGAAAGTTAAAATGAAATTGCATCATGAGTGAACCATTGAAAGTTCCAACCATGGCTGAAATGACAGCCCGGGGCGAGTCACCTGAGGTGTTGTTTTGGGTTGGCTGTGCAGGCAGTTTCGACTCACGTGCACAGAAAATTACCAGAGCCATAGCCAAGATACTTCAGCACACCGGCGTGAGTTTTGCTGTATTGGGAACAGAAGAAAGCTGTACCGGTGATCCTGCAAAGCGGGCCGGAAACGAGTTCTTGTTTCAAATGCAGGCGCTGACCAATATTCAGGTGCTGAACGCTTATGAGGTAAAAAAAATAGTCACCGGCTGCCCTCACTGTTTCAATATCATCAAGAACGAATATCCTGAGCTTGGAGGGAAATATGAAGTCTTGCATCACACAGAACTGCTCCAGCAGCTTGTTGACTCAGGTAAACTGAAAGTGGAAGGCGGAGCATTCAAAGGGAAGAAAATCACTTTTCACGATCCTTGCTATCTGGGCAGAGCGAACGATGTTTATGAAGCACCAAGAGAGTTAATTGTTAAGCTGGATGCTGAACTTACCGAAATGAAGAGAAGTCGGTCTAAGGGACTGTGTTGCGGTGCAGGTGGCGCACAGATGTTCAAAGAGCCGGAGCAGGGAAATAAAGATATCAATATTGAAAGAACGGAAGAAGCATTGGGTGTGAAGCCTGATGTAATTGCAGTTGGTTGTCCTTTTTGCATGACAATGATGACTGACGGTATCAAGCATTTTGAAAAAGAGCAGGAGATCAGAGTAATGGATGTTGCTGAACTGATCGCCAATGCAAATGATTTATAATTATTCTCCATGTTAGTTGAATTCCCTTCCCTTCCCGGTTCATCCAGGGTGTGGGTCTATCAGTCATCGCGCCTGCTGAATCAGGATGAACAGCAATGGCTGCTTGACAACGCTCAAAAATTTGTTTCTGACTGGACCGCTCATCAGGCAGGCCTTAAAGCCGGTGTTCATCTTGAAAGCGGATTGTTTTTGGCTTTTGCCGTTGACGAATCTTATAATGGAGCAAGTGGATGCAGCATCGATAAAAAAGTAGCTTTTTTAAAATCAGCGGAGAATTATCTTGGAAACAGTTTTTTTGAAAGGATGAATTTTGCCTGGATCACTGTTGATAATGAGATCAGATTGTCACGACTGCAGGATTTGCCAAAGCTTATGGAATCAGGAGATATAAGCGAGTCCACTACTGTTTATAATAATCTGGTAGCAACTATGAATGAATTCAGAAACCGGTGGAAAGAACCACTTGGAAAAACATGGATGATGCAGTTTGCCGGCAAAGTCACAAACTGATCGTGCTCTGGAGTAAAGAGACTTGTGTTTCTTTCTCTTTACAAACTCTCAAGATTCATAATTTAATTTACAGTTCCTAATTCAAAGTTCCCTTTGCTTACAATCATTCTTTTAATTGTTGGTTTTGTCATCCTCATCAAGGGAGCAGACATGTTGGTTGATGGTGCTGTGGCACTTGCCAGGAATTTTGGAATTTCAGATATTGTTATTGGTCTCACTATTGTTTCATTCGGAACTTCGGCACCTGAATTGATCGTGAACCTGATTGCATCCCTTAAAGGGAATTCAGAAATTGCTGTGGGCAATATTCTTGGAAGTAATATTGTCAACATCTTATTTATTCTGGGAATCTCAGCAGTGATTTTCCCGCTTAGTGTCAAGGAAAACACCACCTGGAAAGAAATTCCCTTTGCCTTGTTATCGGCTGTTGTTGTTTTGTTTCTGGGCAATGATATTGTTTTCGGCGGCAGGGGCGACTCCACATTATCGTTAGGAGACGGTCTGGTTTTGCTGAGTTTTTTTGCCATTTTCATGTACTATATTATTTCCATATCGAAAGAAGATGCAGATCAGGCACCGGTGGAGAGCGGGATGAAAGTCTCCAAAGCCATCCTGTTTATTGCAATCGGCCTCACCGGACTCATTTTCGGTGGAAAATGGATTGTAGACGGCGCTGTCACCATGGCCCAGTCATTGGGAGTCAGTCAAAGTCTGATCGGTCTGACTATAGTTGCAGTAGGCACCTCTTTACCTGAACTGGCTACTTCAGCAGTAGCGGCATATAAAAAGAATACCGATATCGCCATCGGAAACGTGGTAGGTTCCAACATTTTCAATATGTTTTGGATACTTGGAATCAGTTCCATTATCAATCCCATTCCTGTTCTCGCAAGAAGTGATTTTGATTTCAGTGTAAACATACTGGCCAGTATATTGCTTTTTGCCTTCCTGTTCATAGGTAAAAAACATATCCTGCAGCGATGGCAGGGAGCTGCATTTATTTTATGTTATTTTGCTTATGTATCATACTTGATTTATCTGGGTTGATCCAAATTTACATATCATGCACTTAGCACAAGATTTTGAAACGCTCTTCACGGTAGCATCCCTGGTGAGCCTTGCCACTCTGGCCGTTCTCGAAATAGTTTTGGGGATCGATAATATCATATTTATTTCCATTGTGGCCGGCCGACTTCCTGTGGAGCAGCAACAAAAAGCCAGAAACATAGGACTTTCTTTGGCACTGCTGATGCGCGTTGCCCTTTTGTTCAGTCTGACCTGGGTAATCGGAATGAAAGCCTCACTTTTTCATCTGGTGAGTGCAAGCCCGTTTTTCGTATTGAATCTCGCTGCAGGTATGGAAGACAGCGTCATCTGGAGTTGTTCGGGGCGTGATTTAATCCTGCTGGCCGGCGGTATTTTCCTGCTTTATAAAACCACACTTGAAATCAGAAACAAGATCGAAGGTGCAGATGACCTTCAGGATCCTTCCCTTAAAAGCGTAACACTCAATGCCGCTGTGGCGCAGATTGTAGTAATTGATATTGTTTTTTCATTCGACTCCATTCTAACGGCCATCGGACTGGTTGATAATTTGATAGTAATGATTCTGGCTGTAATCATCGCCATGATCATTATGCTGATTTTTGCGAAGAAAGTTTCTGACTTTGTCAACGAAAATCCTACTATCAAGATGCTGGCCTTGTCGTTCCTGCTGATGATCGGAATGATTTTGATCATTGATGCATTCCATGTACATGTCCCCAAGGGTTATGTATATTTCTCAATGGCTTTCTCATTAATGGTGGAAATGCTCAATATGAGAATGCAGAAAAAGAAGCAGATGAGAATTAAAGAGAAGCTGAACCCGGATCCCAAAAAGGCATTGTAGGCTTCGGCTTGGTGACGCCCTGCTTTAATTTTAAAGGTCATACGGTTTCTGCAAAGAATACCTGGTTTCTATTCTGGTATCCGTTATCTTTTGTGCACTTTTCTTAACTTCACCTGGTGAAATGCCTTGAGTGCTGAATGAATTTGCCGAATCTTATATCCCTGTCGAGGGTCATTGCTGCACCGGTGATGTGGGTGCTTATTTATACTGATCATGAAACTGCTTTCAGGTGGCTGCTGACCTTCGCTTTTTTTACGGATCTGATTGACGGGGTTATTGCACGGAAACTTAAACAGGTCACCAGAACCGGAAGCATTCTTGATTCGTATGGTGACAGTCTGACCATCCTTTCCGGAATAGCCGGTTTGATCAGATTCAGACCGGGATTATTTGAGGATTACAGTATGGTGCTCATATTGGTGCTTTCACTTCATGCTCTTCAACTTTTATTGTCGCTCTGGCGCTACGGTCGCCCAAGCGCCTTTCATACCTGGTCAGCAAAAACAGGTGCGCTGGCCATCGGGCTGTTTATCCTGATCACACTTCATGTTGATTTTATTCCATGGCTTTTCTGGATTACTGTAGTCATTCTGATTGTTGACGCCGTTGAAGAGAGTATTTTGGTTTTTTTAATCAAGGAATGGAAAAACGACATCAAAGGATTGTGGTGGATAATTAAAGAAAAGTCCGGTCATCATAAAAAATAAAAAGGCCGCCTTTGCAGACAGCCTTTTTCAGATTTTCCTGTCGGGGTGACTGGATTCGAACCAGCGACCACCAGCACCCCATGCTGATACGCTACCGGACTGCGCTACACCCCGAGGAATTTATTGGAGGGCGCAAAAGTAAGGATTTAATTAAGTATGGTAAAGCCGATCACAGATGTTAAATTTGAGTTAATTGATTATCAGTTAAATACATTATTGTTTATTTTGCTTGCATCCTATCATCATATGAACCTTTAAAGTTTTCAGTTTGTTACTCTTAGGTAATTTTGCGCTTTCATTTCAGATTTAAAACCGTATGTTCAGAAAACCGGCATTATCACCTTTAATTTTTATTGTTGCTTTTTTAATCACTGTATTTGCTTCATCGGCTCCGGCTCAGAATCCTGCGCGTTTTACACTTTCCGGCTATGTTAAAGATGCGCAAACCGGTGAGTACCTCATCGGAGCCAATGTTTATATTAAGGAATTGCTGAAAGGCACATCAACCAATCAGTACGGATTCTATTCCATTACAATCGATAAAGGTGATTATACTTTGGTCGCCTCCTTTCTGGGATACAAAGAATTCAGTCAGCCTGTTAAGCTTGACAAGAATATCAGGATCAATATTGAGTTGCAGGATGCCGCCTTCATTACCAAAGAAATTGTGATTACCGGAGAGAGGGAGGATAAGAATATCCAATCCACACAAATGGGTAAGGTAGACCTTGATGTGGAAAAAATCAAAACCCTGCCAGCCTTTATGGGTGAAGTGGATCTGCTTAAAACCATTCAGCTTCTTCCCGGTGTGCAATCAGCCGGAGAAGGAAATTCAGGTTATTATGTCAGAGGCGGTGGTCCGGATCAAAACCTGATACTTCTCGATGAAGCCGTTGTTTATAATGCTTCCCATCTTTTTGGTTTTTTCTCGGTATTCAATGCCGATGCGGTCAAGAATGTGTCGCTCACCACAGGCGGCATGCCTGCTCAGTACGGAGGGCGTCTGGCTTCGGTACTTGATATTTCCATGAAGGAAGGAAATATGAAAGAATACCATGCTGAGGGTGGACTGGGCTTTATCGCATCCCGTTTAACGGTTGAAGGGCCAATAGTAAAGGACACTTCATCATTTATGATCTCCGGACGCCGTACTTTTATTGATCTTTTTTTACGGGAGCCATTCGTTGCGGAAGGGTCAGCAGCAGAGGGTAACAGTTATTTCTTTTATGATCTGAATGCTAAAATCAACTACAGGTTATCAGATAAAGACAGGTTGTTTATCAGCGGATATTTTGGACGTGATGTCTTCAGTTTTAAAAGTCGTGAAACCGGTTTCCGCGCTAAAATACCATGGGGAAATGCAACCGCTTCCGCGAGATGGAATCATCTGTTTAATGAAAAACTTTTCATGAATACCAGTTTGATTTTTTCTGATTACAATTTCTCCTTTGAAGCAGAACAGCAACAATTCAATTTCAAGCTTTATTCCGGTGTTCGCGACTGGAACGGCAAAGTTGATTTCAACTGGTTTCCTTCCATTATGCACAATGTGAAGTTTGGTGTCAATTATACCTACCATACTTTCACTCCTTCCACAGTTGAAGCACGGTCAGGCGAAACCGAATTTGATCTTGGTGAAGTCATCAAACTTTATTCTCACGAAGGTGCTGCCTATATCAATGATGAGTGGGACATCACTGATCGCTTTGCAGTAAATGTCGGCTTGCGTTATACCTACTTCAATCAGGTCGGGCCTTTTTCAAGATATATCCTGAATCCGGACAGGGAAGTGGTGGATACTATCAAATACGGCAAAGGCGAGAGTGTTCAGCTTTATCAGAACATTGAGCCCCGCTTCTCCTCAAAGTTCACCATTAATAAAAAATCATCCGTAAAAGCATCTGTTACACAAAACTATCAGTACATTCATATGGCATCGCTTTCTTCAACCTCTTTGCCGACCGATGTCTGGGTTCCTTCTTCCACAAGAGTGAAACCTCAAATAGGCTGGCAGTATGCCGCCGGTTATTTCAGAAATTTCAAGGATAATTTGTGGGAGACTTCTGTTGAGGTTTACTATAAGGAAATGAAAAATCAGGTGGAGTACCGTGAGGGAGCACAACCTGATGAGGATATCAGGAATAACCAGGACAATAATTTTGTTTTTGGTGATGGCTGGTCATACGGGGTAGAGTTTTTTGTCAAGAAAGCTAAGGGTAGGTTCAATGGATGGGCAGGATACACCATTTCATGGACCGACAGGAAGTTTCCGGATCTGAACGGTGGTAAAACCTTTCCTGCCAAATATGACAGACGACATGATTTTTCAATTGTTCTCACCTATGAGCTGAACAGCAAATGGACATTTGGAGTCACATGGGTTTATGCTACCGGTAATGCGCTAACGCTTCCGCAGAGCAGATTGTTCCTGAATGGTCCAATAGACCTCGGACAGCTTTCTGCTGATGATGCCAATCCTCCGCAGATTTATGTTGAATACGGGGAACGAAATTCTTATCGCCAACCTTCTTACCACAGACTTGATATCTCCGCCACATTCACCGGTAAAAAGCGCAAGAGGTGGCAGTCGAGCTGGAATTTCTCGGTTTTCAATGTGTACAACCGGTACAATCCGTATTTTATCTACTTCAACAGCTCCTTTGATGAGAATACCAACCAGATTAAACTTCAGGCCAAACAGGTTTCTCTCTTTCCGGTTATTCCTTCAGTTACCTACAATTTTAAATTCTGACAACATGAATTTTAATTCCGTAAAACCAATTCTTCCCCTAATGGCGTCAGCTGTTTTGTTTTTCACTTCATGTGAGAAGGACATTACCGTCGATTTGCCTCAACCCGAAGAAAAAATTGTTGTGGAAGGTTACATCACTCCCGGTGCTGCCGCTTATGTTTTTGTTTCGAAAACTGCAGGCTTTTTTGAACCTACTGATAATAATGCTTTGTTGAGTGCTGCAGTGAAGAATGCAACTGTGATTCTTTCGGATGGCACCAACACTGATACACTGGTGGCACCTGCTTCGGATATTGGATATCTCTATTTGTCTCCGGTGATACGCGGTGAGGTGGGTAAAATTTACACATTGCTTGTTAAGCTTGATGATGGTCGAACGGTCACTTCTGTAACGACCATTCCTGCTTCAATTCCACTCGACAGTGTCTGGTTTAAGGAACGCGCCCTGAACGATGACAGGGGATGGGTTTGGGCAACGCTTTCCGATCCTGCAGCTCCCGGTAACTGCTACCGGTGGTTTGCAAAAAGGCTGGGCAAGGATGATGATTTCATTGCGCCGATCGGATCAGTAAATGAAGACAAATTCTTCAATGGTCTGACATTTGATTTTGCCTATAACAGAGGCACTGCGCCGTATTCCGAAGCCGAAGATGATAATAACGATAATGCAGGTTATTTTCTGAAAGGAGATTCAATTGTGGTCAAATTTGCTTCCACAACCAAAGAAAGCTATGACTTTTGGCGTTCAGCTGAGTCTCAGGCTGCATCTAATGGCAGTCCTTTTGGGTCGCCTTCACCCCTGAAAAGCAATATTGTAGGTGGACTGGGCATCTGGGAAGGGTTCTCTTTTACGCTGGATACAATAGTAGCTCAGTGAGTGACTTTTGTAACAGCAGAGGTGAATTCAAAATCCTATTTTTGCACTCCAAACTTCATTTTTTATGTCAGACAAACCAGAGCACCTCAAATGTCTTATAATTGGTTCCGGACCAGCAGGTTACACAGCCGCAATATATGCTGCACGGGCAGATCTTAAACCCGTCATTATTCAGGGTATGCAGCCCGGTGGTCAGTTGACCATCACTACAGAGGTCGAGAATTACCCGGGTTACCCGAAAGGTACTCATGGTCCTCAGATGATGGAAGATTTTAAAGCTCAGGCCGAGCGATTTGGCACTGAAATCAGATGGGGCTATGTTTCTTCAGTAGATTTTACCGGTCCTGTTCATAAAGTGATTGTGGATGAAAAGACAGAGATCCACGCTGATACTATCATTATTGCCACCGGAGCCTCTGCGAAGTGGCTGGGATTGGAATCAGAGCAACGACTGAATGGATTCGGAGTTTCTGCCTGTGCCGTATGCGATGGTTTCTTCTTTAAAGGCCAGGATGTGGCCATAGTCGGAGCTGGCGATACTGCCGCTGAAGAAGCCACCTACCTCGCCAAATTGTGCCGTAAAGTTTACATGATTGTTCGTCGCGATGAGATGCGTGCATCCAAGGCCATGCAGCACCGTGTGTTCAACACACCGAACATTGAAGTCATCTTCAACAGTGAAACTCAAGAGATTTTAGGTGATAAAGGAGTTTCAGGCGCGCGACTGATCAATAATAAAACAGGAGAAATTCGCCAGCTTGAGGTCACCGGATTCTTTGTTGCAATCGGTCACGAACCCAATACTGTGATTTTTAAAGGTTGGCTCGATTTGGATGAAACGGGCTATATCAAAACTGTACCGGGCTCCACCAGAACCAATGTTCCGGGTGTTTTCGCTTCAGGCGATGCTCAGGACCATGTGTACCGCCAGGCGGTTACTGCAGCTGGTACGGGTTGTATGGCAGCGATTGATGCTGAAAGATATCTGGCAGCAAAAGGAATCCACTGATTCAGAACAGCACTTCCGTGGCGCCCTGGCCATATTTGAAAGGGTCGGCTTCTCTCGCTTTAACTCCTTTGTAGTTTTTTAATTCGTTCAGGATACTCTGTTTGAGCACCCCTTTGCCTACACCATGAATAAAAATGATTCGCTTGAGGTGATTTCGGATTCCCTCATGCATCTCTTCATTGAACTTATTCAATTGAATGGATAAAATTTCAGGATTACTCATCCCTGTAAAATCATCCACCAGTTCTTCAATGTGCAGATCCACCGTTTTTTCATTTACAAAAAATGAATGACCGGAATTCTTTACGGGTTTGGCCGGTTTGGGTTCTTTAGTTTTATGCTCTCCCCATTTCTCCAAAAGATCTTTGACAGGAATATCTTCCGGCTGACTGCCGTCGAATAAAACCGTTGCTTTCCCGAAGGCTGATCGTCCTGATAATCTGGCGCCGACATTTTCAAGATCGGGCAGACTGACAGCAATCTCTTTTCTGATATATCCTGCCTGTGGTCTTCCGTTTTTTGAATACAACAGCATTTCAATGTGAAAAGGACCTGAATCAAATAATTCATTTCTGCCTGAAGTAAAAACCTGAATGCTGCTGCCTTTTTCAATTACTCCTGCATTTATCCCTCTTGAATTTTTACCTGTATTGAGATAGCATGTGTATAAAGCATCAAATTCACTTTTGTTGACGAGATAGAATTGCACAGGTCCCGATAAAACCGCGCCGATGGCTGCCGGAACCGAAATGAATGCGATGGTACCCTGTCCGGCCAATTCATCTGCAGTGAATGGCTCCTCCTGAATTTTCTCTGCAACCTTCTCCTGAGGCAGCGTATTTTTTTGTGAAACAGAACCGGTTTTGACCAGCTCACGCTCTAAAACCTCTATTTCAAAGCCATCTTCAATTCTGACAGTAACTCTGCCTCCTGCAGAAACGAAAGTCACAATCCCATCCTGCTTTTCATTAATAAACGAGACCTTGTCGCCAGCTTGAAATTTCATGTGTTTTTAATTGCGTAATATGGAATCAATAATTTTGGATAGTGATGTTTCAATTAATAATTTATATAGGCTGAGTTGACCCTAAAAATAAAGCCAGTTCATTTTAACTTTACCTTTTCCGTTAAACTCCAGTGCCGGTGCCGGTACTTTGAGAAACCCGATTACGCCAAAAATGGTTTTCAGTGTTTTGTTCCTTGTAGGGATGCGCGTCAGGTCTATGTCGGGTGACAAATAATACTGACGGTACCTGGGGAAAATCGTGGTATCACCTGCCTTCAACGAAATGATATTGTTTCTTGCTCCGGTCATACCTTCGGCTCCGTATCCAAATGCCAAATTGAGCCATTTCGGGAATCCTGTCTCTTTTTTCAGAAAGGATGCGATGTTTGCTGAGATCCAGTATGTCTGACCATTGTAATCCTTGAACATATTTTCAGTGAAAGATTCTCCCAGCTGATCGGGACGGTATTGTGCAAAATCAGACTGATGGAAAGAGAATTTGAGTTTGAGCCGTTGCTCATCCCACAATAATTCCTGTCCTATGGAGAGAGCAGTTCCCGCGGTATTTGCTGCCATATCGCCGACTGAAAATCCCCATTGGTCTGAAAAGCCATCGAATAATTCAATGGTTGTCAAAAATACCCAGCCTGTTGAACCTCCAATCAGAATGGCTTTTTTTCGCTCCATTCCCGTCCATCGGAACAGGTCAATGCCCCACTTGCCAAGATAATAAGCAGAGGCAAAATGTCCGACTTTATCCACCTGCAGCCATTCTTCATTATCGTCAAATAAATGAAAATTGCCCATCGGGTAATCTTTGTACCAAAGCGAATACAATCCGGTCATTGATGCACCATAGGATATTCCAAGAGAAGAACCTATCAGCCATCCTCTGTGAGGCTGATAGCTTTTTGCGCGTTCATAAAACTTCAGAGTGTCACTCTGCCCATTGCTATCGGTGACCTGTAAAAGTAAAAACAGGATTACAGCAACATAAAGAACCGTAATCCTGTTTTTCATAGGGTTGTTATTGGAAAATTTCAGATCACCCAAGCAGTGTTTTACGACCGTCTTCCAGAATATCAAAGGCCGCCTCTCTTGAAGATGATTCAGCATAGGTGCGCAACACTGGTTCAGTTCCGCTGGCACGAATCATCAGCCAGTCACCGTTTTCAAAGAAGTATTTGTACCCGTCGAGATCCTCAACTCTTGCAACTTTGTATTTTCCAAAGGATTTGTAGTTTCCGGCTTTGCAGTTTTCGAGTACTTTTTGCTTGATGTCCTCACGGATGTGAAGGTCGTTGCGTTCAAATGAGAATGGTCCTACGATTTCGTATACCTCATTGATGAGCTCCTGCAGTGTTTTGCCGGAGGTAGCCATGAACTCCCAGATGACAAGTCCCATCCAGATGCCGTCTCTTTCCGGAATATGACCTTTGATGGCAATTCCGCCTGATTCTTCACCGCCAAGAAGTACATCCTCAGTGATCATGATTTCAGCGATGTATTTGAATCCGATCTTCACGGTTTCCAGCTCAAGACCGTAATGTTTACAGATTTTGGCAACTCTTGGAGTAGTAGAGAATGCGGTGCATACTTTGCCCTTCATTCCTTTGTATTTGCTGAGATAGTGAATGAGCAGCAAAATAATATGATGAGAATCAACGAACTCGCCTTTCGAATTATACAGACCAAGCCGGTCTGCATCTCCATCAGTAACCAGCCCACAGTCGATATCTCCCGAAAGGGAAATTAACTCAGAAAATTCCTTCAGGTTTTTGTGAATAGGCTCCGGAGCCTGTCCCATAAAAGAGGGGTTGTAATCGCAATGCAGGAATGTAATGTCGGGCAAAAGCCTTCTCATTACATTTTGCCCGGCACCGTACATGGCATCATAGGCAAATTGCATTCCTGAATTTCTGATGGCATCCAGATTGAATGCCGCCGTGACAGCATCGCAATACATGGTTTCCAGATCGGTGTATTCCAGCATTCCTTTTTCGCTGAAATCCTGTAACTGCAGATTTTCCGTGTCAATGGTTGACATGTCTTTGATGATATCTTCGATCTCCGCCACATGCTTTGGAAGTAACGGACCGCCATAACTGCCTTTAAGTTTAAAGCCGTTGTATTCAGGAGGATTGTGGCTGGCGGTAATAATGATACCCAGGTCGCATTTTAGTTTAACAGCTCCCATAGAAATCATGGGAGTGGAAACAAAACCTTTGGTCATGTATACTCTGACACCTTTGCTGCACATTATTTTGGCCACTGTCTCTGAAAACAGAGAACCGCCAAATCTGCAGTCATGACCTATGACTACAACAGGATTATTCTTTTGTTTTAAAAGCCACTCTGCGGTTGCTTCCGATACTCTGGCTACATTTTCAACAGTGAAGTCCTTCGCAATGATGGCGCGCCAGCCGTCAGTTCCAAATTTGATCTTGTTCATAAAAGTAAGAGAATATGATTATTTTGCTTCCTTGCCCAGTGCCCGAATAATTTAATGCAGTTTAATTGCTATCTTAAAGTGAATTCAACCCGGAAATACTGAGCAAGCTAAATGATTTTCACCAAAATGTCAAATGTCTATTGTCAATAATTCACCACAAACTGGATCACCTTGTTCCATTCCGCAGTCATCAGGGCCCTATAGTAAAGAAACGAATCTTTCCTGGGTATAATCTGGGAATTGATCTGGGTTATTATCAAATTGTAATTCTTTTCTTTTAGAAAATCAACCAGAGTTTTGTCTTCCAGGTTGATTTCAAATGCTGCAATGGCTTTCCCATTCATTTCATTCAAAGCGGTGTCATTTACATAAATGACCATTGATCTGGGATCGTAAGTGATATTGCCTTCCATCTTTCTCCAAATCTCTCTCAACTCTATCCGGGTTACTTTAAACTTGTTTTTCTGAATGTGAGAAACCACCCGGTCTCCGCCCATATTAAAAAATACTTCCTGATTTTGAAGCAGATATTCCTCTATTTTTTTAATGAACCTTTTGCTGTTTGCCGATTTTTCATCATTGCCTTCAGTCATGTGATCCACAATGTAATTTACTGATTTGTCGGGTGGGTAATATCCAAGTAAAGTTTGATTGAATGACAGATTTCCCACATACGATTTGAGGATATCATCTGACTCCCCGGTTGATCTGATCGGCTTTCCGCCAAACTGCACAATATTAAAAGCGAAGTTTTTACTAAGCATGTAAGTGGTAAAGGTGGCGCTGTAAAGTCCGCTGGCATTGGTATTGACCCTTGATTTCATGAAAGTTTCTTTGATATCAGCAAAATCCACATAACCGAAAGATACTTCCTCGGCGGTGTTGCCTCGCTGTACAAAAGAAAATCCGATGGTTTTGGTAATGACCTCACGTTTGCTGTTGTCCCACATTTCGTAAATGAAAACAGTTTCCTGTTCACGAAAATTCACACCGGATGCTTTTTCAATCGACTGCAGTGTTGAACCGGTAATCTGAATGTCCTTTTTTTGTGAATCCCACAGTTTGATCCTGTTAGCCAGCACTTCATCATAAACCAGTGCAGAAAGCTGTTCAACAAAATTGCATCCTGAAGTATCTGACTGTTCTGAACGCTTGAGCATGAGCAAAACCGGAATTTCCTGAGAAACGGAAATCCCTGGCAATGCCAACATAAACAATAAGTTAAATGCTAAAAACCGAAGCATGTCTTTCCTGCGCTACCAAATTTGTGTCAAAAGTAATGATTTTGACTGAATGAGTCTTACGCCCTGATTTTCCGTCGGTTAAGCTCATTCTGAAACTTTCTGGCATTTACAAGATGCTCTTGGTAGGTTCTGGCGAAACTGTGATAACCTGAAAAGTCATCTTTTGCGCAAAAGAACATATACTGATGTTCCTTATAATTGAGAACAGCATCCAGTGATGCGATTGAAGGTATGCAGATTGGTCCCGGAGGTAAACCTGGATTTCTGTAGGTGTTGTAAGGTGAGTCAACCTCCTTGTGAATATTCAACACCCTTTTTGCACTAAAATCGCGGGTGGCAAATATTAGTGTTGGGTCAGCTTCCAGGTTCCAGTCCTTTCTCAGCCTGTTGAGATAAACACCGGCAACAACCGGTTTCTCGTCCGTTTTCTTGGTCTCCTGTTCTACTATTGACGCAAGAATGGATACTTCAGTGATAGTGAGCCCGGTGCGCCGCAGCAGGGTCTGTCTTCTTTCATTCCAGAATTTTTGATGTTCTTTTTGCATCCTTTCTACAAAACCTGTTGCGGATGTGTTCCAATAGAATTCATAGGTGTTGGGAATAAAAAGCGAAACAATATTATTGGGATTGTATCCAAGCGTTTCGAGGTACTTCGAGTCATTGAGCAGGCCGATTATGGAGATCGAGTCGGCCTCAATTTGCCGGGAGATTATTCCGGCCAGTTGTTCCTTAAGTCGGATGTTGTTGAATACTACTTTGACTGGCTCCTGCTGTCCGCTTTTCAGAAGCCTAATGAGTGCTTTATTGCTCATGCCGTTTCTGATCCTGTAGCGGCCGGCTTTGATGTTTGCAGGATAATCAGCCTGTTCCGCTGCCCATTTGAATGAATAAATATCCTTCAGAATATTTTTTTGTTCCAGTTGTTCTGTTAGTTCTTCAAAACTGCTCCCCGTCGGTATCAACAGAAAGTTGTCGGTCTCTTCTTTGGCGGTCACATTCGGCAGGTACAGTTTTTTATAAAATCCGTAACCAAAAAAAGCAATTGCTGATACAATTGCGATGAATACGATCAGTAGTAATTTAATCCTTCGGTTCATATTTCTTGCCGGTTACTTAATTCAGACTTTCGATTCTTGCAAGCAGGTCATTGGCGGCCTGAAAACCGGAATTTCGTTTCTGAAATCTTTTCAGTAACGCAACAGCCTCCTTTTTCTTGCCCGTAGCCATCAGCAGCCCTGCCTTGTTAACCACTCCCTGCCCATAATCAGGGTCCAGAGATAAAGCCCGGTCGTAATATTGACGTGCGGCTGCTGTGTCACCATCCTGCATCAGCAACAGGTATCCCAAATTTGAAAGCGTTGCAGGAAATTTCGGATATTCTTTTACGGAATTTTCGAGTATTTTTCTGGCCTGTTCTATCTTGCCGGAGGTTAACAATAAACTCGCGTATTTATTGGCAAACTCAGGGTAGTCAGGTGCAAGCTTATAGCTGATCGCATAGAATTTTTCACCCAAAACAGGATTACCGGTTTCTAAATAAGATGCACCAATTCTGTATGCGGTCCATGCATCAAGATTGTCAAAAGATTTTTTTCGCAATGAATCAGAAACACCGGCAACTGCATTGGCATATTTCACCACTGCGCTGTAATTTTTACTGACAAATTCGAGGTGTATCAGGTGTCGGAAGTTTTGGATAATGTCAGCCTTAGTTTTACCAGGAATATACCTCCGGGCAGAATCGAGAGCCTCCTTAGAAAATCCAAACCTCTCATAATAGGCAATAAAGGCTTTTCCTCGGGTAATCTGATCCACTTCCGGATTGTTGATACAATTGATGCCGACAAATTGCCTGATCTTTTCTGTCTCTTCTTCAGTAAGCGGTATTCTGATCAGATGGTCGTGAACCGAGACGTGCGGGATATCGGTTGCTCCGGATGCTGGCATGTGACAGCTTACACAATTATTTGAATTTAACTTCAGGGTTTCGGTTTTTTCGGAACATAACGGATCACCACCTTTGGAATGACAGCCCTGACAGGATTTGTTGAAGCTATCTGAACCGGTTTGTCTGACACTGACATGGGGGTTGTGACAAGTGACACATGTAAGAGCGTTTTTATAAGGCCGCAAATCGTTTCCTGCCTGCTTTTCAGCCCGCTTAACCGACTCAGTATAGCATTTACTCAGTTTCATTCTTTCCACATGAGAGGCCATAATATGCTCTTTCTCGCTCCCTTTGTAAACCGGCATGAAAACGTTCATGACATCCGATAATTTCATCCCCGGCTTGAAATCAAAAAATGATTTCCCGTCATTCAGAACAGCGTTACCCTGTATGTGACATCTTTGACAGACGTCCAGCTGTCTGTCTATGGGCAATTTCGCCGGATTGACTATCGAGTAATCGATTTCCTTTGAAGTGTCAATTAACTTACCGGCTTTTTTTTCTGCTACATGTTTTCCTCCCGGCCCGTGACACCTTTCACAGCTGATGCCGTTATCCACGAAATGATATTTGTTTTCAGAACCGGGTTCAAATACAGGATAAGAATTGTGACAACTCATACACTCCAGACCTATCAGCCGGTTGAATCGTGTATTGCCTCCGTTTTCATATCCGGGCGGTAAATCCCATTTGCCTTTTTGAGTATAGAATGTCAGCGGGGCCTGATTCAGATAACCATTGGTATTGATGATATGTGAATTGGTGTGTTGACCCGAACCGACAATGTAGGTAATAGTTTCAATCCGTTTGTGAATGGTGTCTTTCCCATCCAACCGGTATTCCATGATTCTCAGGCTGTCGTTTTCCCAGTAAGGGTAATACCAAAAATCCAGGTGATGATCGTAAACCGGTGCATGATTGCCGAATTCAGCCGAGCTTTTAGTGACAGATGCCAGATCAAATGACTTACCCATACCTGTCTGGATGTAAGTTTCATAAATATCACTATGACAATCTTTACATGTATTCATCCCAACATACTTATTGGTGGGATCAAGTGAGGCGTATTTTGGCTGATCAGTTTCCCCGGTCTTCTTACCGCATTGAAAATTAAAAAAAGCCGCAAACAGGATGACTGAAAAGACAATGATCCATCTCAGGCGGGATGATTTATTAAAAACGGAAATCATCTGCATCTGTTAATTAGAAGGGATTGATCTTTTGAAGAAAGTAAACATTGGTCCAGGTGCCATTAATTAAGGTCCAGTGCTTCATCTCACCGGAAAGCTTGAAGCCTGCAGCTGAAAAGAGCCTAATGCTGGATTCGTTGTTAACGTGAATGTGACAATATAGCTGGTGAAGATTCAGGGTGGAAAAGGCGTAGGCAGAAAGCAGGTGTAATGTTTCGAGGGCAAAACCTTTTCTTCTTTCTGCAGTGTCACCAATCAGAATACCGACACCAGATCTCAGGTTTGCCGGGTCAAAATCAAACAGATCAACGTATCCAATGGTACTGGCTGTCTGGTTGTCGTGGTTTTTCTTTTCAATGGCCAGCCGGAGTTGTTTGTTGGTGTAGATATCCTGATGCGAAATGTTGATGAACATCTCCATGGTATGGCGCGAAAACGGCACCTGCGTACCACTGACCGGCCAAACTTCAGGGTCATTTTCCCAACGGTACATGAGATCAATGTCTGTCGGCTCTATCGCCCTGAGGTGAACGTTTTTTCCGCTGATCATATACGGTCTGTTAGTCCTTTAAAAACCTGAATGGCAGCTCCGGTCAGAATTATTTCTTTAAATGAGTCATTCCGACGATGGAATGATACCCGGAGCGGTCCGCCGGGAGTATTCAGGCTAACCTGCCCCCTGTCGCCAACTTTATTTGCCAAAGCCAGGGTGATGGCCGCGGCCACACTGCCTGTACCGCACGACCAGGTTTCGTCTTCAACACCTCTTTCGTAAGTACGAAGATTAAAAACCCCATTGTTGCAGGAAATGAAATTGACGTTAATTCCATCCTTCGCAAACGGTTCGCTATATCTTATTTTCCTGCCTTCTTCCACAACATTCAATGACTGAATGTCTTCCATGAATCTGACAAAATGCGGAGAACCGGTATTCAGTATGAAGTCGGTGCCATCAATTTCAAATTGATTTACATCATTCATTTTTAATGCTACCAGGCATTCATTTCCGCTTTTGTTCAATATGGTTGCTTCATGAATGCCGTCAATTGCTTCGAATGTTGCGGATTCGGATATGATACCCAGGAAGGAGGTAAATGCAACGGCACACCGTCCGCCGTTACCGCACATGCTTCCTTCACGTCCGTCAGCATTGAAATATTTCATTCGGAAATCATAAAGACCTGACTCTTCAATCAAAATAAGGCCGTCGGCACCGATTCCAAACCTCCGGTGACAAAGTCCCGCTACCCATTCATGTGAGTCAATCACAATTTTCTGAACACGATTGTCGATCATGATAAAATCATTGCCGGTACCGTGGTATTTGAAAAACTCAATTTTTTTCATGAAAGACAATTGTTTGCGCTGAATCACAGCGCCGTAGTTGGTCGTTCAAAGATATATAATAATTAAATAATCAGAACCGTTATCAAGCTTAGTGTCTTCATTTGAATTTCATATTGCAGGCGAACTCTTCATTTTCATTTCATATTGCAGGGATAGTTTTGCATCCGTAATTCCACTATAACATATGTATTGAACCTTACCAAACTTTTAAAAACAAACTAAAATGGTAAAGAATTTCAGAAACATTATAGCAGTAGTGATGCTTGCTTCGCTTGCTGGATTTGCAGGTGCCGGAATTTATAGTAACCTGTTTCTTCAACAGCAGCCAGCTGCTGAAGCCCCGACGGGTAAAGACGATACATCTGCCCGTCTGGTCAGTTTCGATAAGGCCAGAGCCACTGCCACTCCAACCGATTTTATTTCTGCC
>Ga0315903_10000646_pt1 | contig 52668 bp, 57 predicted proteins | sample LakEriMetagenome_7_FD_203524 | JGI IMG/M metagenome (GOLD analysis project Ga0315903, IMG submission 203524) | Freshwater fungal communities from buoy surface, Lake Erie, Ohio, United States - Buoy 2 MA119 | ecosystem: Environmental > Aquatic > Freshwater > Lake | place: USA: Lake Erie, Ohio... | reverse complement strand
AAAAGCCGCGCTCGGCGCGATCAAGCTGCATCGACGAAACGCCGATATCCAATACGACGCCGTCGACCGACGAAATGCCGTCGGCCGTTAAGACATCGTCCATGTTAGAAAAACAGGCCGCGTAAAGGCGCAAAGCGCCCTTGCTGCGGCCTGCAAGGTCCGCACCTTCTTTAAGGGCATCGGGATCGCGGTCGAACGCGAAAACGCGCGCACCACCAGCCAGTATCGCTTGACTGTATCCACCCGCACCAAAGGTACCATCCACGACCTCAGCACCAGGGGTGATGGCGAGAGAGTGAATTACTTCATCCAGTAAGACTGGAATATGGGGGGCTGGAGCGCTCATTTGTCGCGCTTTGCTTGGGACAGCCAATAATTCAGCTCGTCCTTGACGGGGTTGAATGCTGCAGGCGCTTCTTTCAGGAAGACGTCGGGGTTCCACAGCATGAAATGCGTTGTTGCGCCAAAGAAGAAAGCGCGATCTTCGATGCGACCGAAATGCTTGAGCATCGGCGACAGCACGAAACGACCACTGGCTTCAAACGCAGTTTCGAAAATAGAGGATGCTGAAACGCCAGCGACTTCGCGATCAAATTCAGTACCGCGATTAACCGCGCTTTGCCATTGCGCTTCGATATCGGCACGCAGCTTTAGGCGCTCGGAGCCACCAAAACCAATGAGGCAAGGCAAGGTGGAATGGCGCGATATACACACGCTGTTGCTGCCACTGGATTGCTGGACGCTGTCACGCAGTTCCGCGGGAATAGTCGTGCGGCCTTTGGCGTCGACATTCGACACCCCCGAACCTGCATAAACGACCAACGCTGACACTGTCTGAACCACCCCTCAAAAAAGGGCGCAGATCTCTAATCATGGCGAAGCATATCGCCATGCGGACGCCGTAACGACCGATAGAATCAGGAATCCACCCCTTGATGACTGTGCATAGCAAGGGATTTTATGGATGAAAAGAGGGATTTTATGGAAAAATTATATTATTTTTCGCAAAAATGTCGAAATTCGGTTACTTCTTGCGCAGCGCTCCAAATTAAAGTTGCATGATAAGAACAATTTTATCGCGCCCAAATCCCCAAAATCCGTCGTTTTGCGAATGATGCCAACACCAATTCCCTCATTCCCCGTCATTTTTCCACAAAATCCCCATCCAGCCCCTTATCGTCATGCAACGCTGTCAAAAGCGCTTGCAACAGAGCCATATTGGCAAATTCATCCTTGCCAGTGAGAACACGCATGCCTCGCCCTTTCCAAAAGGCGGTATCGAGAAAATCGGCATCGGCCACAAGCACAGCACGCCCCTTGCCAATCCGACAATCGGCCAACAGTCCTTTAGCCAATATTGCGCAGCGGGCCTTGTCGCTGGCCGCTTTGGGCAACCATTCTCCCGCTGTTACCGTCCGGATATTGAACACGCCAATCTTGCGCATGGAGGTCGGCGCCTCATCCTCAAGCGGCAAGACTAGCTCCACCCCCCAATAAACGAACAAGGGCGACAGCATGGATGTAAATAACGGACGCCGTTTATCGCCCAAAGGGTAAAGGCTTCCCCATTGCAACGCGGGGTCCGCAAGTATCATCACTCGGCCACCTTGACGCACCCATTTATCGAGCCGGACCAGTTCGCGCGGCGCAAAGGCCCGCGGCTGCGCAAGCAGAAGCATCTGCTGAGGCCTTGGCGCCCAAGCCTCCAGATCGTCGACGGGCGTGATGCCATAATTCGCGCTCAAACGTCTAAATGCAGGATGCGGGGTAGCGTCCTTGGCCAGATCTGCCTCTATACCACCCTCGCTCCATAGCAGCGGCAGCGTCGTCATCAGCCCCAATGGGGGTTTTGGCTTACTGTCAATTGGACGCGTGCAGGCAACAACAGCGAGCAAAAACAAAAATATAAGGGCCAACAGTAAAGCGACAAGTAGCCACTTTCTGGCGCCGAACCGGGCCAATCTATCCATCAACAAATAGATGTCACCGCGCCGGCGCGGATGAAAGCGGCGTTTGCGCTGTGTTCTTGGCGGCTCTTTCGGCGTCAGTTTCCTTGGCCACCGGTGTAACGCCAAGCTCCGCCAGCGGTTCATCCGGCGTGGCGTCCTTATCAGCTATCAGAGAGGCGGCGTCAGGCACACCCCCTGTTTGTGGCCCGTCACTCACCCGATCAAGGACCATATTGGCCAATATTACAAACAATAGCACCACGACGAGCCCGACAAGTCCCACCTGAATGCGCTGAATTGCGGATTGCTTTTGTTCGGCCATATGCTTTTTCCTTAGACCCCAATCTTGCCTTTAACTGCCTTGCTGCCAAGGCATCACGGGAAGGTTTTTACTGCGCATCCATGCGGGGTTATAAATGGTCGACAAATAGCGAAAGCCTGTGTCGCACAATATCGTGACGATGCGTTTACCCGGCCCCAGATGCTTTGCCAGCGCGATGGCGCCCGCCACGTTGATCCCAGACGATAGCCCAAGGCAAAGCCCCTCCTCAGCCAAAAGCCGCCGGACCCACACAAGGCCTTCTTCATCGGAAATGCGGAATTGTGTATCAATCGGCGCGCCGTCAAGATTAGCGGTGATCCGCCCCTGCCCGATGCCTTCAGCGACCGAGCTGCCCTCAGCGCTTAATTCGCCGCATGCATAATAATTATAGAGCGCCGCGCCATGCGGATCGGCAAGAGCGATGGTGACGCCCTCATCCTTCGCCTTTAACCCAAGTCCAACGCCAGCGATCGTCCCACCCGTGCCAGCAGCGCACGTAAAGCCGTCAATCTTGCCATCCATCTGCGTCCAGATTTCCTCGGCAGTCGTTTCGATATGTGCGCGGCGATTGGCGATATTGTCGAACTGATTTGCCCAGACGGCATTTTCGGTTTCTTCGGCCAACCGGCGCGAGCTATGCACAAAGTGCCCCGGGTTCGCATAAGGCGCAGCTGGCACAAGCACGAGCTCTGCGCCCAAAGCGCGCAGCGTGTCCTTTTTCTCCTGACTCTGTGTTTCGGGCATGACAATAATCGTCTTATACCCAAGCGCATTACACACCAATGCAAGGCCAATGCCGGTGTTTCCCGCCGTACCCTCGACGATTGTCCCACCGGGTTTCAAAAGCCCCTGCCGTTCGGCATCGCGGACAATATAAAGCGCAGCGCGGTCCTTTACCGACGCACCGGGATTCACATATTCACATTTGCCAAAAATATCGCATCCAGCTTCCTCGCTTGGCCCTTTCAGGCGGACGAGCGGAGTGTTGCCAATCAAATCAAGTGTTGAGCCAAGCATATTCATATCGCCGATAGCTAGGCGCGTTCATGGCCAATCGCAAGCCGGTCTGGCTTTGGGCGCGACAATATGCCCGCCAAAAGCCGAAATATTAACAAAATACACTTCAGGTATTGTTATATTATATCATTGTGCATAATATGCGACCTATCTTTGGCACTTATGGATGACATTCTCATATGAAAAACGCACCGCTTCTCAAGATATCCGCAAGCATTTCCGCATTATCGCTGGCTTTGGCCACGCCCGCTTATGCGCAGCAGAGCAATATGGTTTCGACCGAAGGCAATACGGTGTCTGACGATTTTCACGGGACTGACGACATCGTCGTGACCGCGCCTTATGTCGAAAGGCTCGACATTCTATCGGGCACGTCGGCGATTTCGGGCGAAGTGCTCGCCGAAAAAACCCGCGCGCAATTGGGTGATATCCTCACTAGCCTGCCCGGCGTTTCGGCGACAAGCTTCTCGCCGGGTGCATCGCGGCCTGTGCTGCGCGGATATCAAGGGAACCGCGTTGCCGTCCTCACCGACGGCATTGGCAATATCGACGCTTCGAACACGTCGGCGGACCATGCCGTGACCATCGATACCTTAACAGTCGATCGGATCGAAGTGCTGCGTGGACCAGCTGTCCTGTTATTCGGTGGCCAGGCCGTCGGCGGCGCGGTTAACGCGCTCGACAAAAGGATACCGCGCTCCATTCCGGACGAAGATATCCACATCGACGCCTTGGCCGGATATGGCAGCGCCGCACGCGACTGGTCCGGCGGCGCTTCGATTGATATGCCGATCACCGACCGGGTCATCGTCCATATCGACGGCAGCTATCGCAACAGTGATGACCTGCGTTCTGGCGGCTATATCCTGTCCCCCAATCTGCGCGCTGAGGTGCTGGACTTTGCGGCCGAGGAAGCAAGCGAAGGCCATCTCGAAGAAGCGTCCGAAGCACGCGAACTGGCGGATCAGCGCGGCCGCATTCCCAACAGCGCAGTGAAAAGCTGGACCGCTGGTGGTGGCATTGCGTTTATCGACGAGGGCGGCAATATCGGCGTATCTTACAGTATTTACGACACAAATTACGGCATCCCTGCCCGCCCTGGCGCATCCCATGCGCATGAAGACGAAGAACATGCAGATGGCGAGGAACATGCAGAAGGTGAAGTACCCGTCACCATCGGCTTGCGGCAATATCGCTTTGACCTGCGCGGTGAAGTCAATTTGGGCGACGGCTTCTTAGAAAAACTGCGTCTGCGCGCGGGCTATGCTGACTATACCCATACTGAATTTGAAGGCGACGAAGTCGGCACCGTCTTTAACAGCCAAGGTATCGAGGCGCGGGTCGAATTGGTTCAGAATGACCGCAACGGCTGGCGCGGGGCAAGCGGCATCCAATATCAATCCCGCGATTTGGAAGCCATTGGGGCAGAAGCCTTCGTCCCACCCAATACAACGCAGCAATTTGGACTGTTCACCTTGCAGGAATATACCAATGGCAATCTGGACGCTGAAATCGCTATGCGGTTTGACACTGCAAAACTGCGCGCCGACACTTTGGGGCTTTCACGCACCTTCAACAATGTCTCGGCCGCATTTGGCCTTGGCTACCATATTGGTGATCTGAAGATCGGTACGAATATTTCGCGGACGGGCCGTGCACCAGCGGTGGAGGAGTTATTTTCCAACGGACCGCATATCGCGACCCAAGCTTATGAAATGGGTGAGCCTGATCTGAAAAGCGAACGTGCCTGGAATGGTGAACTCTACGCGCGGTATGAAACCCCGGAAACCGCGTTCAGCGCAACGTTGTACAACAACCGCTTCGACAATTTCATTTATGAGGCTGAGACAGGCGACATCGAAGATGATTTGCCCGTGTTCCAATATTTCCAAAAAGACGCCAAGGTTTGGGGTGTGGAATTTCAAGCGTCCCAGCGCCTCGCCCGCTTTGGCAGTTCCAACCTATCGGTCGATGGCGTAGCGGATTATACGCGCGCCAAAATCTCGTCCGGTGGTGGCGATGTCCCGCGGATCCCACCCTTGCGCTTGCTGGGCGGCGTTGAGTTAACCAATGCAAGTTTTGACTTGCGCGGCGAAGTCGAATTTAACGATGACCAGACGAAGACCGCAGCATTTGAAACGCCAACCCATGGCTTCACTTTGGTCAACGCTTCGGCGACCTGGCGGCCGTTCGGACGGGATCGTAACATTGCGCTGATCGCCTCGGCGAACAATATCTTCGACGTCACCGCACGACGTGCAGCGTCCTTTACCAAGGATTTCGTGCCTTTGGTTGGTCGTGATTTCCGGGTGACGGCACGCGTCAGTTTTTGATCATCCGATATTGTTCGTGCAACACCGTCAAGGGCGCGGGTGATCGCGCGATCTAAAAACTGATCTGGTGAAATTATAAGAGGGGCTGGAGGGGAACCTCCGGCCCTTATTGTTTGTGCGGGGCGCGCCCTTTAGGGGTCTCTCCCCTGCGCGCGACATCAATGGATAGGAGCGCCCTCCTTATTCTACTTCCCGTAATCCTAAACGTGTTTCAGGGACCATTTTTCCTTTCTAGCTCTGGGCATGCTGCACGATAGACCCTGAAACAAGTTCAGGATGACGTGGGGCGGTTATGGGGGATGGCAAAGACGACGATATTGCCGTCAAAACTAAAGCGCGGTCTCTTCAGCGGCCTCAGCCTTTTTGCGGCGGCGGCGGGTGAACCAGATCGCGATGAGGGCCAGCTCGTACAATATGCACAAAGGGATCGCGAGCAGCAATTGCGAAACAACATCGGGTGGGGTGAGGACGGCGGCGATAGCGAATGCGCCGACAATCGCATAACGCCGCGCGCTCTTAAGCTGTTCTAGCGTCACAATCCCTGCCCGCTCCAACAGCATCAACAACACAGGGAGTAAGAACGATATGCCGAAGCCGAAGATGAACTTCATCACAAAATTCAGATAATTGTCCACACCCGGAAGCGCCTGTTGCTCAACACCGCCGACAGTGCCGCCAAAGCCAAGCAAATATTCCAACGCAACGGGGATCGCCATGAAATAAGCCATGGACGCGCCGATGATGAACAAGACGGGCGTTGCGAGCAAAAATGGCAAAAACGCGCGCTTTTCCTTGTTATACAGACCTGGCGCCACGAAGCGCCATAATTGCGTCGCAAATACCGGGAAGGAAAAGAAGGTCGCGGCAAAAAACGCGACCTTAATCTCGACAAAAAATGCCTCAAATATTGCCGTGTAAATGAGTTTCGTTTGGCCTGACGCCAGCAGAGGCTGCACCAGAAAACCAAAGATCGGCCTTGCAAAATAAAGGCTGATGCCAAAAGCAATGGCGAGCGCCAAAAAGCTCCAGAGGAGACGGCTGCGCAGCTCAGTCAAATGATCGAGTAAGGGCATTTTGCTGTCGTCGATATCGCTCATGTCTTGGCCGCCGTTTCGCTGGGCGGCGCAACTACGGGCGTTTCTGCTATATCTGTTGCAGGATCATCACCGACAACCTCGGCGCGTGGATCGGCCGGATGCGCGCGCATGATGCGTTCATTTTCCGCCTTCCACTTTTTCTCCAGTTCGTCGAGCTCGGACTGACGCACCATTTCGTCAAAGCCTGACCGGAAATGCGCCGCGACACCCCGCGCCTTGCCCACCCATTTGCCCACAACGCGCAAAGCCTTTGGCAAATCCTTTGGCCCAATGACCAAGAGTGCCACAAGCACAACAAGCAGCAATTCAGAAGACGCGATATCAAACACGTCAGGCCCCCAGCATGGAGGGCGAGTGATGTCGCATTGTCAATGTCTTAGCCTTGGGTCTTGTCAGTCTGCTTTTCAGCGTCAACACCCGTATTCGCGCCGATTTGTGGCGGAGCCTTAGGAGCCTCGTCGTCTTCACTCATGCCCTTTTTAAAGCTTTTAATGCCTTTGGCGACGTCGCCCATCATATCGGAAAAACGGCCCTTGCCGAACAAGAGCAACACCAAAATGCCAACAATCAGCCAGTGCCAGATGCTAAAACCACCCATTTCATACTCCTAACGGGGCGCGCCCCGGATGTTGCGACCCCGATGTCGCATGTCCTTCACCTATTTAGGCGTTGTTTTCGTCAATTGCCAGTTCGGCGTCACTTTCTTCTCCGGCAAACAGCATTTCCCCCATCGCGCTGTCGATTGGGTCCAGCAATCCAGCAGCTTTTAGATCCGCGATTCCCGGCAGATCCTTGCGGCTATTCAGGCCGAAATGCGTCAAAAAACCCGGCGTCGTGGCATAGAGCAAGGGCCGCCCCGGCACTTCGCGGCGGCCAGCCGGGCGGACCCATCCCGCCTCCATCAACACATCCAACGTGCCTTTCGAAATTTGCACACCGCGAATGGCCTCAATCTCAGCACGACTCACCGGTTCATGATAGGCAATGATCGCCAGAGTCTCGACCGCAGCGCGGCTGAGCTTTCGACTTTCCTCGCGTTCGCGGCGCAGCAAATGCGCAAGATCAGCGGCGGTTTGGAAATGCCACGTCTTACCGCGCCGGACGAGTTCAATGCCCCGGCCCTCATAAAGCTCCTCCAATTGCGTAAGCGCCGCCGCAACATCGACGCTGTCGCCGACATAGCCGCGAATTTGTTCGACGGTCATTGGTTGGTCGCTCGCGAACAAGGTCGCCTCCACCGCGCGAAGGTCTGGGTCGGTTTCGATCATCTTGCCTTTTTCCTCACCATTAATGGCGCAAAGGTTGCCTCTTGCTGCAGATCGGCGAGCCCACGTTTGGCAAGTTCCAAGGCAGCGACAAAGCTGGAGGCTAAAGCTGATTTACGCAAGGCCGGGTCCGCCATCGGTGGCAGAAACGCCTCAATCGCCGTCCAGTCAATCGCACGGCCAATCATCGCCGATACGCGCTCCAACGCTTGTTCTAGTGTCATGACTTGGCGCTTTTTGACGATATGCATGGCAGGCGCGGTGCGCGCGTTGATTTGACCATATGCGGTAATCAGCTCAAAATAATCGCACTCCCATGCCCGCGCTTTAACCACGCGCAACCCTTCGGGTGTGCCGCGTAAGAACACATCGCGGCCAATCCGGTCGCGTGCCATCAAGCGCGCGCCACTTTCGCGCATGGCGTTCAGACGCTCGAGCCGCAGTTGCAGGCGCAATGCAAGTTCCTCCGGCGACGGGTCAATCGTCGGATCCTTGGGCAGCAACAACGCCGATTTAAGATAGGCCAACCACGCGGCCATCACCAGATAATCAGCAGCGAGCTCCAGCTTCAACGCGCGCGCCTCATCAATGAACACCAGATATTGTTCGACCAAGGCAAGAATAGATAATTGACGCAAGTCGACCTTTTGCGTGCGCGCGAGCGCGAGCAACAGGTCCAGCGGCCCTTCCCAGCCGTCAATGTCGATGGTCAGAACATCTGGGCCAACTTCAACATTAGCAGCGCTCTCGTCGCGGAGGGCGTCCTCAGCGTCAAAGAGCATCGGCTCGTTCATGCCGCGCCGGTAGCTCCGCCCGTAAGCTTCGCTTGCGTGTCGGCCAAGGCCAGCAACTGGTCTCGTTTGTCGAGCAGATGTGCCAACCGGTCGGCGTCAAACGGCACAGGCGGGAGCGCCATTGCGCGATCAAGGCGCGCACGGGCAGCCGGCGTAATTTCGGGCAGATTGTTGGCTATGGCGACCATTTCATCAAAGCGGCCCCAGCAATTGAGCGCAAGGTCGCAGCCCGCCTGTACGCAGGCCAAAGCGCGGCTCGCAACATCGCCTTGTAACGCGTTCATGTCGAGATCATCGCTCATCAACAGGCCATCGAAACCGACTTGCGCGCGGATAACCGTATCAATGACAAAGCGTGACATGGTGGCGGTGTGCGCATTGTCCCAAACATCATAGACAACATGGCCCGTCATGCCCATCGCGGCGTTGTTGAGCGCACGGAATGGGGCAAGGTCTTGCTCAAGCTCCGCTGCGCTTGCGGTCACATGGGGCAAGTCGTGATGGGTGTCGACCGTCGCGCGGCCCTGCCCCGGCATATGCTTGACGACGCCGATGACGCCGCCCAAGGCAAGGCCATCAAGGATTGCGCGCCCCAGTGCGGCCACGCGCATCGGGTCGCTGCCCAAGGCGCGGTCGCCAATAGCGGAATGCGTGTCGGGAACACGCACATCGAGAACGGGCAAACAATCAACATTGATACCAACTTCAGTCAGCGAGAGCGCAATAGCCTCCGCATTGCACCGCGCCGCCTCAATCGCGGTGATGGGCGCGATGTCATACAATACATCGAACGCACCGCCAGCGGGGAAATCCGGCCAGACTGGCGGACGCATCCGCGCGACGCGGCCGCCCTCTTGATCAATCAGGATGGGCACATTGTCGCGCCCATGCAACGTCCGCAAGCTGTCAGTAAGCGCGCGAACTTGCGCGCGATCTTCGATATTGCGTTTGAACAGAATATAGCCTGCTGGCTCGACATCGCGAAACAGGCGCTTTTCATCATCCGTCAGGGTCAGGCCAGATAGGCCAAATATTACCGGCTTCATGGGAAGAACTCTAAGCCCGCCGCCGCCCCAAGGCAAGCATGGAACGGCCTGAAGTGGCGCTTAAGCTGTGTATAATTACCGGATAGCGCCCAGAAAATCGAGCTTACCGACGGGCACACCCTTCATCCGCAACAGCGCATAGGCCATGCTGAGATGGAAAAAGAAATTGGGGATAGCAAAGCCGTGAACATAGACACTGCCAGTGAACGGAATGTCGCCGCTGGGTGTGGTCAGCACAACCTTTGCATCCTCGCGGGCTTCAAAACCATTGGGTGACGCAGCTTCCAGAAAGGATATGGCCTTGCCCACACGGGCTTGGACCTCGTCATAACTGGCTTCATCATCGGCCCAAGGCTGGTTTTCCACCTGACCTACACGGACTGCGACAAACTTCGCCGTATCGGTCGTCATTTGCACTTGTTTCGTAAGCGAGGCCATATCGTCGATCAACCGCGCATCAAGCAATTCAGCCAAATCCACGCCCTGCTCAGCGGCAAAAGCCTTACCCTTTTCGAGCATGTTCGATAGGTTTTTCAAACCGCGGATGAAGGTAGGAATGGAGACATCGTATAAAGCAGGCATATTCTTTTCCTCGGTAAGTTTGGCGCTGCGTACGTTGCTATGTGCAACGCATCAACATGAAAAGGGGACTGTATGCCCAGCTTGCCCAACCGCCTCCCGTTATCCAGGCCTCTTCCCGTCCTCCTAATGCCTTACATCTTCACCCTGAACTTGATTCAGGGTCCATTTCTGATCGCATGCCTTGGGTTTACTGCACCATGGATACTGAACCAAGTTCAGCATGACGAGCGAGAGTGTGCGTTCGCGCGAGACCTACCGTAGTATCAGGCAATTCTCACCGGCGACCTTCAACTTTGCGCAGAGCTGCTGTGCTTCCGTAGAATTGGCCGTTACAGCTTGCAGGCGGAAAACGGTGCGCCCGCCCTCGACATTGGTTTGGGCAATCTTACGGTTCATGCCCGCTAAAAAGCCAAAGCGCTTGTTTAGACCGGTCCACGCCGCTTCGGCCTTGGCGGAATCACCAAATGCGCCCAACTGCACCAAGACGGAATTTGCAGGCGCGCTGTTGGTTACAATAAGGGGCTCTGGCTTCGCCGCCACAGGCGGAGGTGCGACCATTGAGCCAGCAAGCGGAGCCGCGAGCACAGCACCTGTTTTCTGTCCCTCACTTGCGGCAAAGGCGGAATCGCCCTCACCTTCGAAGCTTTTGCCGCCAGCATCCGCAGGCTTTTCTTTGTAATTACCCTTGGGCGCGACAATCAGTTCGCCCGTGCCGTTTGCGCCGCTCCTCTGGCTGGGCTGAAGCCAATAAACGCCTCCGATAATTGCCGCGAGCAAAAATGAGCCTGCAAGCGCCCAAAAGGCGACACTCATGCGCGAACCGTTTGTCTCTGTGGCATTACCGTCAGCGGTTTCGAGCCAAGGCAGGCGATCATTGTCGTCGAGATTCAGTCCATCATATTTGCGGTCCATCACATCACGTCCCCAATCCCTACATGTTATACGCGGCTTCAACCCCCATCAGCCGCAATCCATTGCGCAAGACTTGCCCGATATTGTGCGCCATGAAAAGCCTTGCGCCAGTCAGTTCCGGATTTTGTAATAATATGAAACGCTTGTCAGGTTGGTCATTGCCCAGGTTCCAATAAGCATGGAACGCAGCCGCCAAGTCATTAAGATAAAAAGCAATTCTGTGCGGCTCGCCTGATTTTGCCGCGGCTTCCACTATACGCGGGAAATTTGCGGCTTCGCGGATGAGGCCGATCTCCGCATCACCCAGCATCGCGATATGCGTGCCATCGGGGCCAAGCCCTTCGATTTCTGCCTTGCGCATGGTCGATGATATACGCGCATGGGCATATTGCACATAGAATACCGGATTGTCCTTCGAGGCTTCCACCACCTTGGCAAAGTCGAAATCCATTTGCGCATCGGCCTTGCGGGTCAGCATCGTGAAGCGGACAACGTCCTTGCCTACTTCTTCAATCACCTCAGCCAAGGTTACAAAGCTGCCCGACCTTTTGGACATTTTAACAGGTTCGCCGCCGCGCAGCAGGCGCACCATCTGCACCAACTTCACATCGAAATCGACCTTACCACCGGTCAGCGCATTGACCGCCGCCTTGATCCGTTTGACTGTGCCCGCATGATCCGCACCCCAAATGTCGATCATCGCATCGACGCCTTGGCTTTTCTGGAAATGATAAGCGAGATCTGCGCCAAAATAGGTCCAGCTGCCGTTGGATTTCTTAATCGGTCGATCTTGGTCGTCACCAAATTGCGTGGAGCGGAACAAAGGAAGCGTCACAGGCTCCCAATCTTCGATTTCCTTACCCTTTGGCTTTTCTAACTCGCCATCATAGACAAGCCCGCGCGCGCGCAGTTCTTTTTCCGCGACATCGGCTTTGCCAGCCTCATGCAATTCGGCTTCGGACGAAAACAGGTCGTGGTGGATGCCCAGCAAGGCCAGATCCGCCTTGATCATCTCCATCATTTCGGCAACGGCGGCCTTACGGAATAAAGCAAGCCATTCGTTTTCTGGCGCAGCGAGATATTGGTCACCAAAGCGTTTTGCCAGTTGCTGGCCGACGGGGATCAGATAATCGCCGGGATACAGTCCTTCAGCGATTTCGATGGTTTCGCCCAGTGCCTCACGATAGCGCAAATGCGCTGATCGTGCTAGGACATCAACTTGGCCGCCCGCATCGTTGATATAATATTCGCGGATAACGCGGTAACCAGCAAATTCCAGCAATTTGGCCAAAGCATCACCGACGACAGCGCCGCGGCAATGGCCCATATGCATGGGACCGGTCGGGTTGGCCGAGACATATTCGATATTTACCGACTTGCCATAGCCCAGATGCGACCGCCCATAATCATCGCCCGATGCCGCGATTGCGCCCAATTCATCAAGCCATGCAGACGCATCAAGCCGCAGGTTAAGGAACCCAGGTCCGGCAATTTCAACCGCTGTAACACCAGCGACCTTTGTAAGCTCAACCGACAAGGCGTCCGCCAAAGCACGCGGGTTCGTTCCAGCGGGCTTGGCCAACACCATCGCTGCATTGGTGGAGATGTCGCCATGCGACGCATCGCGCGGCGGTTCGACCGTTACATTGCTTCGATCCAAATCCGCCGACAAGGTTCCGAGCGCCACAAGCGCGTCCAGCGCATGATCGACATGCGCTGCATATTGTTCAAAAAGTGTCATGACTGTGCCTTGAAATTAACGCGGATCAACGCGTGACATTGTAACGCAGCTGATCTTCAGTCAGCTGAAAACCGATGAGCATTTCAAAGCTTGATCGGACAACCGCTGCGCGCACTTCGGGATCGGCCATAGGGTCAAGCGCCGCGTCGGGATCGCCCGGCTTGCGCTTCTTGGTGATTTTCTGCACGATTTCGGCAGGCAAGCTGGCCGCGTTCTTGTCAATATATCCAGCCGCTTGCGCCTGCGCAGATGCGCGTTGCTGGCCATCGGCGAATTGCAGAGTCACTTGACCGACCCGCTTAGCAATAACGGCACTGCCGCCTTGAACCACCGTGTTAAAATAAGGCACAGTTACCGTCCGAGCGCCGCGCGCATCGTTGCGGCGCGCTTGCACATCAAATGTTGCCTGTGAAAAGATTTTCTCGCCGCTTTCGTTACACGTAGGCCGAATATTTGTGATCGTCGCAACCACATCGATAGCTTCGGCGTCTGTGCTGTTCACTGGGTTAAAAAAGGTAATGTCACCCGTGCCATCGGGCACCGCAACCGTTGGGCAACCGGAACGTGTGACGTTCACGCCAACGCCAGCGGCGACATCCAGATCTCCGTCGCGTGAGCAACCGGCCAAAGTAGCTGCGGCTATACCGATGGTCAGGGCTTTGGCGGCGTAGTTCATAAAGGGCAATCCTCGGGTTTCTTAGACTTGGGTCGCGGGTGCGAAACGTGATCTGGTCCTTATCCCCCCATTGCGGCCCGCGCAACAGGGGAAAGGTCTTGGCGGATGCCGCGACTTTAACTAAAGAACATGGCGCATGACTGAACAACCACTCTCCAAAAAATCGATCCGGCTGCTTCTGGCCGCACCACGTGGTTTTTGCGCTGGCGTTGACCGCGCTATCCAGATTGTCGAGCTTGCGCTCGAACAACAGGGTGCGCCGGTCTATGTCCGCCACGAAATTGTCCACAACCGCTATGTCGTGGACAGCTTGAAAGCCAAAGGTGCGATTTTTGTCGAAGAGCTCGACGAAGTGCCCGATGGTGGCCATGTTGTATTCTCGGCACATGGAGTACCCAAATCTGTACCCGCCCATGCGCAGCAACGCGGCCTCGCCTATTTCGATGCGACCTGCCCCTTGGTTTCGAAAGTCCACAAACAAGCGGAACGGCAAGTTGAGGCCGGTCGGCATATCATTTTCATCGGTCATGAAGGACATCCCGAAGTCATCGGCACTTTTGGCCAAGTTCCCGCTGGCGCGATGACATTAGTGGAAACCGCCGACGACGCCCGTTCGATTGCACCAGCTGACGCCGACAATCTCGCATTTCTGACGCAGACGACATTGTCGGTCGATGACACATCGGAGATTGTTGGCATCCTTCAACAACGCTTCCCCAACATCGTCGGACCAAAGGGTGAGGATATTTGTTACGCCACGTCGAACCGACAGGAATCGGTAAAGGCAATTGCGCATGAATGCGACTTGGTCCTCGTCATTGGCGCGCCGAACAGCTCCAACTCGCTGCGTTTGGTGGAAGTTTCGGCGCGATCGGGTGCTAAGGCTTATTTGGTGGAGCGCGCCGAAGATATCAGCCTCAACTGGTTTGATGACGTTAAAACGCTCGGCCTAACCGCAGGTGCGTCGGCCCCAGAAGTGTTGGTACGCGAGATTATCGACGCGCTCGCATTGCATTTCGACTTGGATGAGCAGCAGGTGACCACCGCTGAGGAGACGGTCACATTCAAACTGCCACGCGAACTGGCTAGCGCGGCGAGCTGATTTGGCGGTTTATACGCAGTTAGGACCGCAGCAGGTTGACGCATTGCTGGCGCATTATGATGCCGGCAAACTTGTCGCGTTAAAGGGCATTGCCGAAGGTGTTGAAAACAGCAATTTCTTCGTGCAAACAACGCAAAGCCGCTTCATCCTGACTTTGTATGAAAACCGCGTAAATCCAGATGATTTGCCGTTTTTCTATGCCCTGTTGAAGCATTTACACGATGCAGGCAGCAAGGTACCACAGTTTATCACGGATCGTGATGGCCAATGGCTGCAAACGGTCGCGGGGCGACCGGCTTGCTTGATTGAGTTTCTCGATGGGGTGTCGGTAACTGAGCCGACGGCGGTACAAGCTTATTCTACCGGCGCGGCGTTGGGGCATATGCACAAGGCACTTGCCAATTTCACTATGTCCCGACCCAATAGCCTTGGCGTTTCCGCGTGGCGTCCTTTAGCGTTACGTTGCACGGCGGAGGGTCTGGAGTCCATCGCGGTCGGCCTGTCATCGCGGGTCTTTGCCGAATGCGATTATCTGGAAGCGTATTGGCCGAGCAATCTGCCCGTTGCGGCAATCCATGCCGATCTATTTCCAGACAATGTCCTGATGTTGGGTGACCATGTTGGTGGTCTCATTGACTTCTACTTCGCATGCACGGAAATCCGTGCATATGATTTGGCGGTGACGCACAGCGCATGGTGCTTTTCCAATGATGGCACGGTGTTTGACGCCGACGTTAGCGCAGGCTTGTTGGAGGGCTACACCGATACTGTGCCCTTGGACATGGCAACGCGGGCGGCCTTGCCCACTTTGCTGCGCGGCGCATGTCTGCGGTTTCTGCTCACGCGTTGCTATGACTGGATTAATACGCCAGCCAATGCGCTTGTGACGCGCAAAGACCCGCTGGCTTTCCTGCGTCGGCTGGATTTTTACAGCGACCCTGCAGAGGTTGAAAACTTATTCAGGCATCAGGCGTGAAGCAACTTGAGATTTTCACCGATGGTGCGTGCAAGGGCAATCCCGGGCCTGGCGGATGGGGTGCTGTGATCCGTTATGGCAAGCATGAAAAGGAAATTTCAGGCGGCGAACCTGACACCACCAACAACCGGATGGAGCTTTCCGCCGCAATACAGGCGCTCAAAACCCTCACTGAGCCGTGCCATGTCAAATTGCACACCGACAGCAAATATGTCCTCGATGGTATCACCAAATGGGTCAACGGCTGGCAACGCAATGGATGGAAAAACGCTTCAAAACAGCCCGTCCGCAACGCCGATTTATGGCATGACCTGATCGATGCCGTTGCCCGTCATCACGTCGAATGGATTTGGGTAAAAGGTCATAATGGCCACCCCGAAAACGAACGCGCCGACCGACTGGCCAGTGACGCAGCGGAGGTTGCGGCGCAGCGTTAACGAAACCTCTCTGGCGTGTAGACGGCAGCGTCAATTTTGGACGGCGCCGCGGTAGCTTCATCCAGCATCGATCCGGCAAGCTGCGCGGCGGCGGGGGCAGTCTGGATGCCAAAGCCGCCCTGCCCTGCGAACCAGAAAAACGCATCATTCCCTGCATCGCGGCCAATGACGGGCAACCGGTCCGGCGCGAAGCTGCGAAGCCCGGCCCATTTATGTTCGACGCGCTGAATGTCCCAGTCCACCACGGTCTGCAGGCGATCAATGGCCGTTGCGACGTCCCATTCCTCTGGAGCGGCGTCGCAGGCCGGGGTTGCCGTTTCGTCATGCGGGCTAAGCCATAAGCGGCCACCCGCGTCCGGTTTGAAATAGAAACTGCCGTCCAAGCCGATAACCAAAGGCAAGTCCGCAGGAACGTCTGGCGAAACGATCAATTGCGCGATGGTGCGACGATAGGGTTGGATTCCCAAGGGCCGAACCTGCGCCATTTGCGCCACGTTATCCGCCCATGCGCCAGCCGCGTTAATGAGAATTTTTGCGGAACAATTGAGGCTATCTGCCGAAATCTGCCATGCGCCATTTCGCCAATTAGCGGCGTTCAGACGGCGATTGCAATGCAGCATTGTGCCTTGTCGTTTTGCTTGGTGCAAATACGCGGCATGGAGCGCGGCAACATCAATGTCGCAACAGTCTGGTTCCCAAAGGCCATGCGTCCATTCGCTGCGAAGTCCCGGCACACGCGCTGCCACCGCCGCGCGGTCACTGACGTCGATTTGCACACCACTAGCTGCAAATTCTGCGCGCATATTGTCTGCCATCGGCGTCTGATCCGATGTACCGATATGCAGCGCGCCGCGCTTATGCATCAATGGGCCGTCATGGAAATCCCCAGGTGGTGCCGCCAAAAATGGTCCTGACGCGGTGGTGAGTGGCTGAACCGATGGCCCGCCATAGCATTCGACCCAAAATGCCGCCGACCGCCCCGTAGAATGATAACCAGGATGTGCCTCTGCCTCAATCAACACCACAGATGCCCTCGCGGACAATATTGCCGCAAGGCTTGCACCAGCTATGCCGGCGCCAATAATGGCAAATTCAAAGTCGCTCATGGTCGCGGTGCGTTGGTTTCCAGAAAGCGGTCAATGCGCGCTAGGCACTGGTCACGCACAGGATCCGCCTCCCGCAACAATTCATGCGCGGCTTCCTTACCGAAAATCAATGTTTCGGCATGCGGCAAACGTTTGCTGTCGGCGATCACGCGCGGGGTACTCACCAATTGGTCGGCCGTGGTCGCGAGCAGCAAGATAGGCGCTTTAACCGCTTCTAACAGGCCTGGCGCTTCCAACATGCGGATCGACGCGATCGCGCGCTCGATCCAATGCCAGCTTGGCGGCCCCAATTTAACATCGGGGCGCAATTTCCACCATGCGATTTCGTCTTCGTAACGATCATCATCATGGGTCAACATTTTACCGCGCCTCTTCATCGGCGACATCGGCTTCTCGCTGACTTTCCAGGCGGCGTCCTCGCCCTTGCCGATTTTGACCATCAGCTTGGCAAAAGCATGGTTCAGAGCCAGAGGCAGGCCGCCAGTCTGAATACCCAACATCGGCGCGCTGAGCACAACAGCGTCAGGGTCCATCGCCTTTTCCACCAAAGCGCGCATGGCCAATTGCCCACCCATGCTATGCGCCATCACAACATGCGGTCCGGGCGTTTCTTGTTTCCAAGCATCCCAAAAATACCGCAGGTCGGCAATCCAAGTCGCAAAATCATCAATATGACCAACATGCGGGTCCGCCAATAACCGTCCGGATTCGCCCTGCCCGCGCCAGTCAATGGCCGTCACGCGCCAGCCAGCATCGGCGTAATAAGCTAGCGTCTCCAGATATTTTTCATAATGGTCGCCGCGGCCAGGCAGAAACAATAATGACCCGCGCGGCGGGTTTGCCCCCTGCCAATCAATACGGCGAATGGCCCATTGGTCCGCGGCATGCCAAATGCTTTCCACGGCTTCAGCTGGGATGGCACGTCGGTTCATCGGTGTGTTGGTTTTGGGCATGCCGGACTTTCGTAATTTATACGGTATGGATATTGAAGTGGCGTTCTTTGCATACCCCTTCAACTTTTGCGGACGGTCTGCTCAATAGCACCAAAGATACTGTGTCCGGCCGTGTCGAGCACTTCAATCCGCACGACGTCGCCGTTCTTTAGGAACGGTGTCACCATGTCGCCCGTTTGGATTTTCTCGACCATGCGGACTTCGGCCAAACAGCTATAGCCAAGGCCGCCAGCGGCGACGGGCTTGCCAGGGCCGCCATTCGCATCACGGTTGGACACGGTGCCCGAACCAATAATAGACCCTGCCCCGATGTTGCGCGTCTTGGCGAGATGCGCGATCAAGGTTCCAAAATCAAAAGTGCAATCGTCCGAAGCCACCGCACGTCCAAATGGTGCGCCATTAAGGTCAACATTCAAGGTGCGATGCAGCTTTCCGCCCTTCCAATAATCCCCAAGGCTGTCCGGCGTAACAAAAACGGGTGACAAAGCGCTGGCGGGTTTCGATTGCACAAAGCCAAAGCCTTTTTCCAACTCGGCGGGGATTAGTTTGCGCAGGGACACATCGTTCACAAGACCAACCAGCCGGACATAAGACAAGGCATCTGCCGCCGATATGCCTTTTGGCACATCGCCCGTTACGACAACAATCTCCGCCTCAAGATCACAGCCCCAGGCCGCGTCGGCCAAGGGGATATCGTCGCGCGCGCCAAGAAATTCATCCGAACCGCCTTGGTACATTAACGGATCATGCCAAAAGCTGTCGGGCAGAACAGCGCCCCGCGCCTTGCGGACCAATTCGACATGATTGACATAGGCAGAACCGTCCACCCATTGATAGGCGCGCGGCAATGGTGCGGCAGCATCATGTTCGTGGAAACGTTCGCGCGGAATGACTGCATGTTCTAGATCGGTTGCAAGTGCTTGCAATCGAGGGGAAAACTCTTCCCAATCATCCAGAGCAGCCTGTAAAGTCGGGACAATATGCGCTGCATCCGCATACCAAGCAAGATTGTCCGATACGACAACCAGATGTCCATCACGGCCCGACTTCAACGATGCAAGCTTCATAGTCTTTCTCCGCCTTTTGTCCTTCATGCAACGATATTGCAGTTGCGGCAACTGCAACTCTGCGTTTAGACGACGGTAATTTTGGGCGCGAGGAAATTGCGAACCTAGCCAAGTTCAGCGACTCGTAGACGCAATTGCGCCAACATCGCTTCCAACACCTTGGCCTCACCGCTGCCCAATATCTTCTCAAGCTCGGCCTCTAAAGCCAGCGCCTCCGGCACAATCTGTTCGTACAAATCGCGTCCGGCTGGCGTCAGAGTTAGATGATGTGATCGGCCATCAGACATGTTCGGCACACGGCTGATCAAGCTGCGGTCCTCCAACGCCTTGCACGCACGGTTCACGGTGACCTTGTCCATCGCGGTTGCCGCAACCAACTGCCGCTGCGTTGCCACATCACCTTCGCCCAACAAGGCCATGACCCGCCATTCTGGAACCTTCAGCGCAAATTTGCCGCGATAGGCGCGCGCAATCAGGTCACTGACCGCGTTTGATGTAATGGACAATTGATAGGGCAGAAACGCACTGAGTTTCAATTTTTGTGTTGGCATCAGTCGGGCTTCACTTGGTCAGGATGCGCCGCCGCAAAAGCCGGAAGCGCGGTTAGCGCGGCATCCATCCGCAAAAGCTTGGGAAAAGAGTCCAACGGCGTATCCACACGGCGGGCATTGGCCATCTGCGGCACGAGGCAGACATCAGCCAAATTCGGCAGCTCTCCACCGAATAAGCCATTATCGGGTGCCATGGCCTCCAACGCCGTAAAACCCTCGATTATCCAGTGCCGGTACCATTGGTCCACAGCCTCTTGCGATTGGCCCATATGGTCCTTTAGATATCGCAGCACGCGCAAATTATCGATCGGGTGTATATCGGCGGCAATAACCAACGCCTGCGCCAAAGTTTTCGCCCGCTCCACCGGATTGGACGAGACCATCATGGGGTCGGGATATACCGCATCGAGATAGTCAATAATCGCAAGGCTTTGCGTCAGGTCATGCCCGTCGATGGACAGCATCGGGACAAAGCCTTGCGGATTACGCGCCACATAATCGGGTGCACGTTGTGCATTGTCCAGCAGGCTGGTTGGCACGCGTGTGTACGGCACATTTTTAAGGTTCAGCACAATGCGCACACGATAGCTTGCGGACGAACGCCAGTAATCGAAAAGGATTATCTCACTCATGCGTTCATGAATTAGCATGGGACAAGCAAAAGGCAAAAGCATTGCGGCTTGCCTGTTCCCTGCTTATGTTACATTTCAACGCAAAGGACCAGATATGCACCACGCTAAAACATGGATAATCGCAGCCGCCATGTGCGCGGCAATGCCAGCGCAAGCCGCCGCGCCAATTTCAGGGCGCTGGATAACGCAAAGCAAGGATGGCGTAGTCGAAGTGTATCAATGTGGCGCCGCTTTATGCGGGAAGTTGGTAAAATTTCTTGTCAACCCGCCGGCTGGTGCAGGTGCGAAGGACCTGAACAATCCCGATAAAGCGCTTCGCAACCGGACCATATTGGGCATGAATGTTCTGACGGGTTTCAAATCCGACGGCAAAGAATGGAAAGGCCAGATTTACGATCCCAAGTCAGGCAAAACCTATCGCTCGATTGTCTATAAGGGCAAATCTGGCAATCTGGTCGTCAAAGGCTGTGTCGGACCCTTTTGCCAGGCGCAGACATGGACACCGGCAAGCTAAAAAGCAGGACGGTTTAATTTGACTTTCGCAGCGTCGATTAAGCGCGTAATTTCCATCCGGAACGCAATAAGAGATAGCAGATAAGCCCAAGCACCGCATTTAGCGCGAGCAAGAGCAATCCACCAAACATAACCGGACTGTCTGCGTTGCCGATAAAACCATAGCGGAAACCTGAAATGGCGTAGAAAAACGGGTTAGCGTGGCTAATCGCCTGAAAAGCAGGTGACAATTTATCTACCGAATAAAAAGTACCAGACAGCAAAGCCGCAGGTGCCACAATGAAGTTGCTGATCGCTGCGGCATGGTCGAATTTCTCAGCCCAGATCGATGTCATGACTCCAATGAGCGCAAGCATCATCGATCCCATCAGCCCGAACCACAAAACCGCCCAGAAATGAACGGGTGTGACGTGGACGCCAGGCCAAAATACCATGGCGAGCCATATCGTTCCGCCAACCAGAAACGCCCGTGTCACCGCAGCTGCCGTAAGGGCGGCCAAAACTTCCGCATTCGAAAGCGGCGGCATCAGATAATCCACGATCGTGCCCTGAATCTTACCCACCAACAGCGAGAAGCTTGAGTTCGCAAACGCGTTCTGCATCATCCCCATGATAATCAGGCCAGGCGCGATAAAATCCGCGAATGACACGCCCAAAACGGTTGGCTTTACCGAACCCAAGGCAACTGTGAAGATAATTAGATAGAGCAATGTAGTGATTGACGGGGCCCAAACGGTTTGCAGCTGCACCTTGAAAAAGCGGCGAACCTCTTTCATGTACAAGGTTTGCAGGCCGACCCAGTTTACATTGCGGATATGGCGTTCGCCGTCGGGCAGTTGCACAACGGGGTTAGCGTCCCTATCTTGGCCGATATTGCTTTTATGGTGGATAGTCATCGCGCAATCGACTATCGGCTTGCAACGATAACCGCAAGGCGCAATCGCGTCATTCAGGCGGCAAATAGAACTCGTTATTGGAATTGCATTTATGTCGTGGACCGACCAGCGGATTGATCAGTTAAAGGCGCTTTGGGACAAAGGCCTGACCGCAAGCCAGATTGCAGATGAGCTTGGCGGCGTCAGCCGCAATGCCGTTATCGGCAAGGCGCACCGTCTGGGTCTGAAATCGCGCCCTTCCCCGGTGAAGTCCAACGACGCTGATAAAAAGGCTGCGCCGAAAAAGGCCGCACCTGCCCCTGCAAAGGCGCCTGCCGCCGCTGCGCCAGCGCGCCCGCGGCCATCCGCACCGCCTGCTGAAACCATTGCCTCTGTGCGCGCCGATGATGATACCGCAGAAGCGCCCGCAACACGCGCTTCGGCTATGCCGCGTATCGTATCGATCGGACCCGGCGGGTTCATGCGTCAGGGTCCCGGCGATCAACAAGCGCCGATCCCGCCTGCCCCGCCACGCCGCCTTGTGCCGGCAAAGCCAAGTCCGGAAATGGCGGACAAAACGTCGTTGCTCGATTTGAACGAGCGCATTTGCCGCTGGCCACTTGGCCACCCTGGTGAGGCGGATTTCCATTTCTGTGGTGAGGCGGTAAACCCTGGATTCCCTTATTGCGTCGAACATTGCGGCCGCGCCTATCAGGCGCAACTTCCACGCGGTGTGCGCCGCCCCCCGCCACCCATGCCATTTGGCGGCCCACGGGTTCGTTAAGACAGCGGTGAGAGAAAGCATGGACCATCCATTTGCTGATCTCATCGGGTTAACAGTAGAGCAACAAGGTGACGGCAGCAGTACGCTTTTGCTGCCGGTTGATGGCCGACATTTGAACCCGCACGGCGTTGTGCATGGCGCTGTCATCTACGCAATGGCGGACACTGGCATGGGCGCAGCGTTGTATTCAGTGCTTGAAGCCGGATATGCGTGCGCGACAATTGATATCTCGATTAGCTATTTTCGGCCCGTCGTGGAGGGCCAAATGTTGTGCCAAACCGTTTTGGATAACAAGGGTCGGAGCGTTGCCCATTTATCCGCCCGTATCACACAGAATGACAAGTTGGTTGCGCAAGCGAGCGGCAACTTTGCCATTATATCCACGCCCGCGGAAAGACGCTGATCCGGTTTATTTCCACAGCCGAGTATCGTTCGGCTGTTGCGCCGCCGACTCTCCCGCGCCTATAGCATGGGTATGACCGATGACCTGTTCGGCGGCAGCGCGGCCGCCACCGCCGCATCCAATGATTATACCGCTTCTGCGATTGAGGTGTTGGAGGGGCTTGAGCCGGTGCGCCGTCGTCCCGGCATGTATATTGGCGGCGTCGACGAACGCGCGCTGCACCATCTGGCATCCGAAGTACTCGATAACTCGATGGATGAAGCTGTTGCAGGCCATGCCAGCCGGATAGAAGTGCATCTGGGTGTCGGCAACCGCCTGACTATCACGGACAATGGTCGCGGTATTCCGGTTGATCCCCATCCGAAGTTTCCGGACAAGTCCGCGCTTGAAGTTATCCTTACAACTTTGCACTCCGGCGGCAAGTTCACCGACAAAGCCTATGCGACTTCCGGCGGATTGCATGGCGTCGGCGTTTCTGTCGTCAACGCCCTGTCGACCGATACCGTTGTCGAAGTTGCCCGCAACAAGCAGTTGTATCGCCAACGTTTCGCGCAAGGCCATCCGGTCGGCAAGCTGGAAGAGCTTGGCCCCACCCCCAACCGGCGCGGCACCACCATATCCTTCACGCCTGACCCTGAAATTTTCGGCGCGGATGCCAAGTTCAAACCCGCGCGCCTGTTCAAGCTTGCCCGGTCGAAGGCCTATTTGTTCGCTGGCGTCGAGATTCGCTGGCGCTGCGATGCTGAACTGGCCAGCGAAGATGTACCTGCCGAAGCGGTGTTCCAATTCCCGGGCGGCCTGTCCGACCATTTGCGCGAGCAGCTTGGCACCCGTGCCTGCGCCACCACCGAATTTTTCGCCGGAACCCAAGATTTTCCCGATGCGCAGGGCCGCGTCGAATGGGCGATTTCGTGGCCGTTGTATTCCGACGGTTCCTATAGCTGGTATTGTAACACTATTCCCACGCCCGATGGCGGTACGCATGAGGCGGGCGTTCGCGCTGCGCTGACCAAGGGCCTGCGCGCCTTTGGCGAATTGATTGGCCAGAAAAAGGCGGCGCAGATATCGGCGGAAGACATTTTCAACGAAGCCGAATTGATGTTGTCGGTTTTCATCCGAAACCCGCAATTCCAAAGCCAGACCAAGGACAGGCTGACTTCGCCTGAGGCCACGCGCCTCGTCGAAAACGCGGTTCGTGACCATTTCGACCATTATCTTGCCGACAATATGGAGCGCGGCAAGGCGTTGATGGGCTTCATCCTTGAAAAAGTCGACGACCGCTTGCGCCGCAAGGCCGAGCGTGAAGTGAAGCGTAAGACCGCGACGTCTGGCCGCAAGGTGCGCTTGCCCGGCAAGCTGACCGATTGCGCATCAGACGACCCGACCGGCACCGAATTGTTCATTGTCGAAGGCGACAGCGCCGGCGGCAGCGCGAAGCAAGCACGCGATCGCAAGACGCAAGCGATTTTGCCGATTCGGGGTAAAATCCTTAACGTTGCCTCTGCCACCGCCGACAAAATCCGCGCAAACAATGAAATCGCCGACCTGCAACTGGCGCTAGGCTGTGGCACGCGCAAGGACTGCAACCCAGACAATCTGCGCTATGAGCGCATCATCATAATGACCGATGCTGACGTTGACGGTGCGCATATCGCGACCTTGCTGATGACATTTTTCTTCCAAGAAATGTCGGAGATTGTGAAGGCAGGGCATTTGTTCCTCGCGCGGCCGCCACTCTATCGCCTGACGCATGGCAGCCAAAGCGTCTACGCCGCCGACGATGCGCACCGCGCCGAGTTGGAAGCAACGGTGTTCAAGGGCAAAAAGGTCGATGTGGGCCGCTTTAAGGGCTTGGGCGAAATGAACCCGAACCAGTTGAAGGAAACTACAATGGACCCGGCGACCCGCTCACTGATCCGCATCACCTTACCGCATGAATATGAACGCCGCGCGGTCGTCAACGACCTGGTCGACCGGCTGATGGGTAAGAATCCCGAGCACCGATTCAACTTCATTCAAGAAAACGCTGCGCAGTTGGATGAGGATACGATTGACGCTTGATGGAAGTGGCATCCCTTCCCGTGAGCATTACCCTAGCCGCCCCCTCGTCACCCTGAACTTGTTTCAGGGTCTATCATGCAGCTAGGACGGACCTTGAAAGGCGAAATGGACCCTGAAACAAGTTCAGGGTGACGTTGATCTGCAAATCAACGATGACTCTTGGTCTACCCTGTCAACGCTTCAACCAGCGCCTTCACCTTCTTCTGCCGCCATTGCGGCAAGGGAGCGATCAGCCAATAGGCTTCATCGCTTTCTTTTGCATTGTCGACGGCACGCACTTTACCGCTGGCGATGTCAGTTTCGGCAAGGATCAGCGGGACAGTCGCCCTGCCCAGACCAATCGCAGCGGCGTCAATGGCAAGGCCGGCGTCGGCCAAACGCACAGCAGCCACGCCGTCGGCTACGGGACAATTTGGCCAGCTAATCGGAGTATCCGCCCCGCCCACTGGCGCGGCGACGGTTACATAGGCGCCAGCCGCCAGGCAGATCCCTTCATGTTCCCCCGGACCAGTGGTCAGACGGATGGCAAGGTCCAAATTGGCCTCGGTAAAATTCACATCTTCGTCGGCCGCAACCAAGGTAAATCGGGTATCAGGATTTGCCTTGCTAAAGCTTGCCAGACGCGCAGCTAGCCATTTGGCGGTAAAATCTCGCGGCGCGGCAATGGTTAGCGCATTGGAAGACTGCCCCGCCTGCATCGCACGGACCGACTCTTCAAACTGCAGAAAGCCTGCGCGCAAGGCATCAAGGCCGTTTGCTGCTTCGTCGGTCAGTTCAAGCCCCTTGGGTGTGCGGCGGAACAGCACAACGCCCAACATATCCTCCAGCGCACGGATTTGCTGGCCTACTGCAGCAGGTGTCACGGCGAGCTCGTCCGCGGCCTTCGTAAAGCTCAAATGCCGCGCGGCGGCGTCGAGGACACGCAGACCGTTCAAAGGCAAATGCGTACGTTTCATGCGCGTAATCTCATCGCGCCGTGGCTGGTGCCACCAGCGTAAAGCAGGGAATCTCCGCCAGAAAGGTCGAACCATCCTCCCGCACAAAACGATATTGACCTTCCATCGTGCCGGTGGGTGTCGGTAAAGGGCAGCCGGACACATAATCATGGCTTTCGCCGGGGCGGAGCACCGGTTGTTCGCCGACCACGCCATCGCCATCGACATGGTTTATCATGCCGTGACCATCTGTGATGCGCCAATGCCGCGTCATCAATTGCACGGGTTCATCGCCGCCATTTTCGATACGGATATGATAGGACCAGAACCAGCGTCCTTGCGCGGGCACGGATTGTTCCGCCAAAAAATTTGGTGCAACGCGCACAGTGATGCCCTCGGTGCTGGCACTGACCGCAAAGAAGGAATTCAATATGCTGGTCACAAACCCGCCGCCTTTAGCGCCTGATCCAGATCCTCGATGAGGTCAGCGGGGTCTTCCAAGCCGACATTGATGCGGATCATGCCTTCGCCGACGCCCATCGCCTCGCGGGCTTCGGGGCCCATGCCGTGGTGGGTGGAGGATGCGGGGTGGCACATCAAACTGCGTGCATCGCCGATATTGTTGGAAATGTCGATCAACTGCAATCCGTTCAGCAATGCATGCGCTTGTTTACGGCCACCATCGACCGAAAAGGCGAAGATCGGCCCGCACGCCTTCATCTGGCTCATGGCGAGATTATGCTGCGGGTGGCTGGCAAGACCGGGATGCATGATATGCGGCACGCGGCCTTCAAGGAATTTGCCCACCGCAAGCGCGTTCTCTGACTGCCGCATGGCGCGCAGTTCCAAGGTCTCCAGCCCCTTATGCACCACCCATGCGTTGAAGGGCGACAAATTGGGCCCCGTGTTGCGCTGAAACGGCAACAAAACCTGATCCATCCATTTTTGCGAACCGCAGACGGCACCCGCCAAAACGCGTCCCTGCCCGTCCATCAGCTTCGTTGCGCTATAAGCGACAACATCCGCCCCATAATCCATCGGACGTTGCAACACGCTTGTGGCAAAGGCGTTATCGACGACAGTTGTTATGCCATGCTCTTTCGCCAGACCGCAGACATAGGCCATGTCGACAATGTCCATCGTCGGGTTTGCCGGCGTTTCAAAGAAGAAAACCTTGGTATTTGGTTGAATCGCGGCCTTCCACGCGTCATTGTCGCGGCTGTCGATAGTAGTTGTGGTGATGCCCCATTTCGGCAGCAGATTGTCGGTCAGCCAGCGGCAAGAACCGAACGCGGCACGCGCAGCAACGACATGGTCTCCCATTTGCAACTGGCACAATAACGCCGTGGTCATCGCCGCCATGCCCGTGGCTTGGGCGCGGCACGCCTCGGCCCCTTCCATCAGCGCGATGCGTTCTTCAAGCATTTGCACCGTCGGATTCTGCAACCGCGAATAGGTCATCCCATCCTGTTCACCAGCAAAGCGCGCAGCAACGGTTTCAGCATCGTCATAGGTAAAGCCCGATGACAGGAACAATGCTTCCGACGTCTCGCCATGCTCACTGCGCCAAGTGCCGCCGCGCACCGCTTGCGTGGCGGGACGCCAATGCTTCGTAATTTCGCGATTCTGGCCTGTAGTTTTCTTCATAAGTTCGCTTTTCGGGGACTATGGGGGTTGCGTCAATGGGGAGATGCTTAGGATGTTACCAGGCAGTTGTGCGAAGCCACTAAAATCCAAAACCACAGATCGTCATCCCGAACTTGTTTCGGGATAACGCACAAAGGCGCATCCGGGGCTCGTTATCCTGAAACAAGTTCAGGATGACGAAGATTGGGATGTTGGACCAACATCACAAGGCAGCCAACACGGCATCGCCCATTTCGCTGGTGGACATCGTCCCACCAAGATCGGGCGAACGGGCACCAGCCGCGAGTGCTTTGGCGACCGCCGCGTCAATACGATCAGCTTGCTCTGGCAAGCCGAGCGAGTAACGCAGCATCATGGCCGCCGATAATATCGTGGCAAGCGGGTTGGCCTTGCCCTGCCCCGCAATATCGGGCGCGCTGCCGTGGATGGGCTCGTATAAGCCCTTCTGAGTAGCGTCCAGCGACGCGCTCGGTAACATGCCTATCGAACCAGCGCACATGCTGGCCTGATCGGACAAGATGTCGCCGAACAAATTGCCAGTCACGATGACGTCAAATTGACCAGGGTTGCGCACCAATTGCATCGCGCAATTGTCGACATACATGTGGCTCAACACGACTTGCGGATATTCGGCATGGGTTTCGATCACCACATCGCGCCACAATTGCGAGGTTTCGAGCACATTGGCCTTGTCCACCGAGCATAATTTCTTGCCGCGGGCCATTGCGGTTTCAAAACCGACGCGGGCGATGCGGCGTACTTCATCCTCATTGTAAGACATGATGTCATAGCCTTCGCGCTTACCATCGGCGGTTTTGCGCATACCCTTTTCGCCGAAATAGACATCGCCATTGAGTTCGCGGACGATAACCATGTCGATTTGCGTCGCAACTTCAGGACGAAGCGCGCTGGCATCGGCCAGTTCCGGAAACAAGGTGGCTGGGCGGAGGTTCGCAAACAAGGATAGTTCCTTACGCAGCCCCAAGATTGCCTGTTCAGGGCGCAGGTGCCGTTCCAGCGCATCGCAATCCGGATCGCCGACCGCGCCAAACAAAATCGCATCCGCGCGCTTGGCAAGCGCCAGCGTGTCCTCCGGCAAAGGATGTCCGGTCGCCTTATAGGCCGCGCCGCCAACCAGCGCCTCTTCAAAGGTCAGCCCGTCGATGCCGAGCGCGTCCAAAACGCGCCGTGCTTGCGTGATAACTTCGGGGCCGATTCCGTCCCCAGGTAACAAGGCTATAAGCATATCAAATGATACCTAAATATGGATCGTCATCCCGAACTTGTTTCGGGATAACAAGCTGCGGCACGTTATGCTGAAACAAGTTCAGCATGACGATATAGAATAATTCTCCTAGACTCCTGCCAACAGCAGCGCGCTTATGCAACTGCTCGTTTCAACCGCTCCACCAAACGTTCACGCGCGGCCATGACGTCGGCGCGTCGGTCCCCCAGCACATGCGCGACTAGCCGCTTGCGGGTCTGCGCCAACATCGCCACCGGCGCGATGTCGCTGTCATATTCTTCGGCATAGCCAAGTTCAGACAGCAGCAACGTCTCATATTGCGCCACCGCCCCTGCCCATACCCGAGCAGCTGGCGCCAGCTCTATGGCGGATAGTAAGCCATCCACTGCGCTGTGTACACGCGGATAGGGTACGCCCTCCGCCAACGTCGCTGCGGTAAGCGCCGTAACCCAGTCAATCGCCGCAGTCGCCAATGGTTCACTGAGTAAATGTGCGCGGCTGTGTATGGGTTCGGGCGTCAGGCGCGCCAATTGGCCAGAAATGCGCGTGCGCCATTCGCCCTTGATCACATTGCCGGGGATAAGGACGGGTCGCAACTGCCGCCCGCGCGCGCCAGCGACATAGCCCGCAAGCATACCGTAATCCGACGTAAATCCGCGCACAATGGCGCCTGTTTCGCCATGGTTGCGGACCGCGCAGATGATGGCAGATGCCGAAATGTCCATACGCCCTCATGCCAAGACTGCGGCGTGAGGGGAAGCTCTATCCTGCGTCCGTGCGCACCATGAATAAGGTCACATCTGTATATTTTTCGGCGGCAGGTTCGAACGAAGCATCAATTTCAAATGACTGGTCCGTCAGTTGCAGATCGTTGAGCCCCGATAAATGGAAAGCGCCGAGCTTCTTGTCGCGTCGCACTTCGCCGTTTTTTTCCAAGATGACGGCATCAGTGAACACGGCACTATGCTTCGAATACAGAATATGTGGGGCCAGCTTCATCGGCACATTATTGTACACCAAAGTGACACATTTTTTGAGCGCGATAGCTTCAAGTAGCAATTGATTGTTCGTCATAACATGGCTCTATCGAACCCGCTTCGCCATGCAATCAAAATAGCGTCGTAGCATTCCGCTGCAGCCGAGGTCAGCCGTTGCTATGATAATAATCATAGACCGTCTGCGCGACGGCGGCAGATACGCCGGGGGCCTTTTGCAAGTCCTCAAGGCTGGCATTGCGCACGGCGCGGGCGGTGCCGAAATGCATAAGTAACGCCTTTTTACGCGATGGGCCAATTCCCGGAACTTCGTCGAGCGGACTGACGGTAATCGCCTTGCTGCGTTTCGCACGATGCGCGCCAATAGCAAAACGGTGCGCCTCATCGCGCAGCCGCTGCAAATAAAACATAACGGGGGCGTTGACAGGCAGCGTGAATTCGCGGCCGTCAGAGAAGTGAAACGTCTCGCGGCCCGCATGGCGGTCTGGGCCTTTGGACACGCCGATAAAAGCAACATCCTCAACCCCCAATTCGCGCACGATTTGCATGACGGAACTCATTTGTCCCTTGCCACCATCGATGAGGACAAGGTCCGGCCAGTTTGCATCGCGTTCGGGCTCCTTGTCCTCCATCAACCGCCCAAATCGCCGCGCCATGACTTCACGCATCATGGCAAAGTCGTCACCAGGTGCGGTGTCAGGATTTTTGATGTTGAACTTGCGATATTGGCCTTTCATGAAACCTTCAGGTCCTGCCACGATCATCGCGCCCAGAGCGTTGGTCCCCTGAATATGGCTGTTATCATAAACTTCGATCCGGCGCGGCGGTTCGGGCAGCTCAAACAGGTCCGCCACCTCTTGCAGCAACTTGCCCTGCGTCGTGCTCTCCGCCAGCCGCCGGTCAAGCGCTTCTTCGGCGTTGCGCGTGGCCTGTTTGACAAGCCGCACACGGTCGCCGCGCTGCGGCACGCTGATTTCAATCTTGCGTTCGGCACGTTCGGACAATGCCTCCGCCAACAGATCCGCCTCGGTCAGTTCGCGGTCGAGCAATATATATTTGGCGGGCGGCACATCTTCGTAAAATTGCGCAAGGAAGCTGGTGAATACCTCATCCTCGGTCATTTCGGCCACATGCGACGGGAAAAACGAACGATGCCCCCAATTTTGCCCGCCGCGAATGAAAAACGCCTGGATACCCATCACACCATTACGATGCGCTAGCGCAAAGATATCTGCGTCGCCCACGCCTTCTGCGTTGATCGCCTGCGACCCTTGAATGAAGGTCAGCGCCCGAAGCCGGTCGCGGACCATGGCAGCACGTTCGAAGTCGAGTGCCTCAGCCGCCGACTCCATCTCCTTGGCTAGCTTCGCCTGCACAGCGGAGGATTTGCCATCGAGGAAGGATTTGGCGTCCGCAACAAGGCTATCATATGACGCATCATCAATCCGCCCAACACAGGGCGCGGAGCAGCGCTTGATTTGGTACAACAGGCATGGCCGGTCGCGATTGTTAAAGAAGCTGTCGGTGCAACTTCGCAGCAAAAACAGTTTTTGCAACACGTTCAGGGTTTGGTTGACCGAGCCAGCGCTGGCGAATGGGCCGTAATATTGCCCCTTATGCCGACGCGCACCGCGATGTTTTTGAATACGCGGAAATTTATGGTCGGCGCGCAACAGGATGAAGGGAAAGCTTTTATCGTCGCGCAGTAGCACATTGTAAGCGGGCCGATATCGCTTGATCAGTTGTGCCTCCAACAACAGCGCCTCAGCCTCGCTATTGGTGGTGACGATGGTCATGGATCGCGTCAGCGCGACCATTCTGCGCAGGCGATTGGGTAGCCGGTCAATCTGCACATAATTGCCGACGCGGTTCTTCAGCGCACGCGCCTTGCCGACATATAATATTTCGCCGCGCGCATCGTGCATACGGTAGACGCCGGGTTTAAGCGGAAGGGTCTTCAGGACATTGCGGATCGCGGCGATACCGGTGTCAAAATCCGGTGCGTCCGCACCACGCACTGCATATGTTGCCTTTTCCTCGCTAAAGCGGGCGGCAGCATTGGGTTGGTCGGGGCGGTCGGCTTTGGACATGTTGCCTGCCATGTAGGCAACGTCTTTAGACTACACAACGTCATTCCCGCTTAGGCGGGGAAATGACAAATCTGCGGCTGTTCAGCTTAGTTCAGCGACGCAATCGACTGGTCAATTAGTGCGGCGTCGGCCTTTGCGTCATGATGCGCAGAGATAAGTTGCGCAGCAGCGGCCGCAGCAGCCGTGGCCGCAGTCTTGCGGACATCAGCAATCGCAGCGCGTTCGGCAGCAGCAATTTTATCTTCGGCGGCTTGTGCACGGCGGCCAATCAACGCGGTAGCGTCGGACTTAGCACGTGCGACAATCAACTTAGCTTCTTCTTCTGCCGAAGCCTTCATCGCCTCGGCATCAATCGCTGCTTGCTTCGCCTTAGCTTCATATTCGGCCTTAATGGCCTCCGCTTCGGCCCGCAAAGCGGTTGCTTGATCCAATTGCGCACGAATGCCGGCAATTTGGCTGTCCAGCGCGCCGGCAATCATCGTGGGGACTTTTTTCCAGATGGCCAAAGCGATCACCGCGAGCATCGCCAATGCGACGAGCATTGAGGCATCAAAGCCCAGCGCCGACGGTGCTACATGTTCTTCCGCGCCAGCGTGGGCTTCGGTTGCGGCATGTGTTTCGGCGGCGGGAGCTGCAATCGCAGTCGCCTCGGTTACCGGCGCGGCGGTTGCAGACGCGGCGGCTGTTGTGACCGCTTCGGTTTCTACTAATGGATTAGCCATGCGACATTACCGCCTTCACTGCTTTTGCGGCTTGCGCAGATGTGATCTTGGCACCGGAAACCTTGGCAACGATATCGGCTGCGGCTTCTGCGGCCACGGTTTCGATGTCCGATAATGCTTTGGCGGTTGCCTTGGCCAATTCGGCGTCGGCAGCGGCAATCTTTGCGCTGATTTCTGCGTCAGCCTTCGCTAGACGCGCATCGGCATCCTTAGCAGCCTTAGCCTTGGCAGAGGCAGACTTAGCTTGCGCCGCGGTCCGGGCCGCCGTTAGATCAGCTTCGCCACTATCCCCCAGATCATCCGCTTCCGCACGCGCAAGCTCGGCAGCCGCAAGGTCGTCCGCAATCTTGCGATTACGTGCGTCCACCGTTGCTTCCACTTTTGGCAACATGCCATGACCGATCGTAAAATAGACCAAGCCAAAGACAATCATCAGCCAAAAAAACTGTGATGCATAAGTTTCAAGAATCTGGGCAATTTGTGGCATGTTACGCGCTTGTCCTTATGAAAGAGTGCCCCGGCGGTTGCCGGGGCGAAACCGTCAATTAGGCAACGAAGATCAGGATCATCGCAACAACGAATGCAAGCAGACCGAGAAGTTCGGCAGCCGCGAAGCCGATGAACAAACGACCCTGCTGACCGTCTGCTGCTGCAGGATTACGCAAAGCGCCCTGAAGAAACGAACCGAAAACGTTGCCAACACCACCGGCGGCGAGGCCGGCACCAATTGCTGCAAGACCTGCACCGATCAATTTTGCTGCTTCTGCGTCCATGATAATAACTCCTGTCAAAAATACATATGGGTAGTCGAAAAAACTCAGTGCAAATTGACCGCGTCGTTGATGTACAACGAAGTCAAAAGTGCAAATACATAAGCCTGAATGGCGCATACCAGCAGCTCAAGGAGCGTGATACCAATCATCAGGATAAAGGAAGGAATGCTCACCACCAATGGCACCCACGCAGCTTCTGCGTTGAGGCCGTTAATCACGAAGCCCGCCAACACCTTCATCAACACATGCCCAGCTGTCATGGCGACAAAAAGACGAAGTGCGAGGCTGAAGGGACGGATAAGGAACGAAAACAGTTCGATCAGCGGAATGAGCCACAGCAACCACCAAGGTGTGCCATGTGGGACAAATAGGCTGAAAAAATGCAGGCCATGCTTCCAAAAGCCGACGATCAGAACGGTACCAAAGCTGATGACCGCAAGCACGGCAGTGATGGTCAGGTGACTGGTCACAGTGAACGGGTGTACACCGGGGACGATACCAAATGGCATCATGCCCATGAAATTTGCCATCAGAATGAACATGAACAGCGAGAACACCAAAGGCACATATTTCTTGCCTTCGGGACCAACGCTTGAGGTCAGCATATTGTTGACGAAGCCGGTTACGCCTTCAACCGCCATCTGCCAGCGACCGGGAACCAGATCACGCTTCATTCCGCCCCACATGAACAGCCACAAGGCGCCCAATACGAGGATCATAAACAACGAAGAGTTGGTGAAGGAGACGTCGTAACCTGCAAGATTAAGCTGCGCGAGCGGCTCAATCTTGAACTGGTACATCGGATCGATTTTGCCGCTTTCGCCTGCCACGTTCACTACCCTGTTTTTTCCACACCCAAGCTCATTCGCGTAGGCATATTATACGACGCAAGCGCCCAGATTATTCCGGACGCTCCCCTGAGATCTTTATAATGTTCCTGAAGGCGACCGCGATGCCCAAAAACATGCAGACCAACAGAAGCGCAGGCGAAGTACCCAAGAAGCGGTCAAACAACCACCCAACCAGTGCACCACCAGCAGGACCAGCGATCAGCTCAGTTAAAACCCGGTTCCCTTGCCGCATTCCTTTGGCTGGGACCTGATCTTTACCTGCGCGTTCTGCTTCGGCCTTCCGCGCCGCTTTCAGCTGCATGTCTAACGAATCGAGCCGAGCGTCACTTTTGCCTTTGCCATCCTGCCCGGAATTGTCCGACGTCATGTGATTGCATCCTCTTTAACAAAGGGAACCACCACGAAATCGGGGCAACCCCGCCTAGGCAACGGCGCTTTAGGAGAGCGTCTGCGCCAAGTCAACAGCGCGCCTGCAAGAATGTTGCGACGCAATAGAAAAGGCCGCAGCATCTCTGCTGCGGCCTATCCAAACTATGTCGGCAGTCTCACCGCGGACAGCGCGGGTCCAGTTCGGGCGCGCTTCCGTCACGGGTTTTCCACTGCCCCGACGGCGTCTGGTATTTTTCACCCGCAACGGTGCGTTCGGAAATCAGGCGACACCCTGTGCGTAACGCCATTTCCTCGACAGTTGCACCATTTGCCAGAGCCTCTTTTGAATACACAGCCTTACGCTTAATGTTGATATCCTCGACCAACGCTCGGACCGACGACGAAGGCGGAATAACAAACCCCAGATAACCGTCTGATTTTTCACCTACTAATCCGCTTTCCCGCGCACTTTGATAGGCGGGATCACGGCCCGACTGGAAGGCCATTGCGCTTGTCGCGGTGGTGCCCAACAACAAGGCCGCGATGATCATTTCAACAGAATTTCTCATCAAAATACTCCAGGATTCTCTTGGATTACTTTTTCGGACGCCGCAGCCAGCTTATACAATATTTCCTGCCGGATCGCGATATTAAGGTTGATAACGATTGGCTTGTCAGGCGCAGTGACCTGCACACATCCCGTCAAAACCGACGCCATTAACGGCGTGCACAAAAATATCCTTTTCCTCATGTTGGAACGAATCGCATTATCCGTGCGGTTCGTCAATTGATCCGGCTTTTGCACCATGTTCGCTTTCCTTTTGCTGAATGGTTCATTCATTTGATGGTTTTTCTTTGGTGTTTGTGTGCTCCGGTTTCGCGCTCTGCTTTTTCTGCTCATCCAGCAAATATTGTAGATCGCGGTCCGCGGCATAATTGGCGTCATAAATCCCGCGGATAGAGCCGATCAGCTTCAGGAATTCGGCCGTCACACTAACGTTGAATTGAATCGGTAAACGCGCCAGTTGGCGGGTGAGGAAATTACGCTTTGCCATTGTGCCCTGTTGCAGACCACTAAAGCTTATGTCGGTGACGATTTCCCCGCCCAAGTCACCGCCGACACCAATGGTTAGCGTGGAATAGCGGATAGAGCGCAATGCATTGAAAGCATAGTTGGCAAACATACCCATATCTTCATAGGCAAGCTCACCGAGATAACTCACCTCACCGCCGCCAGCTCGCGACACGAGAGTGCCGCCGACAATCCGGCCGCAATCTTGGTTGAACAGCATAGGCAAGGTCCCATCAAAAACACCGGTGACGCGCAGATTCTGAAAATCATATCCAGCCAGCAGCTTTTCCGCATCAATACCAATGACACGGAAGGTTAGGCGGCGTTCGGACTCAACCCCGAAATCGAGGATAGTCGGTTCAAGGACCAATTCGCCCCCCGCAAATGGCCAGCGCCCCGATTCAATCGCCACCTGCCGATTGGGCAGCAATCGGTAGCTGATGGTTCCGCCCAGCGCAGGAATGCCGGGATTGACCGAGCCCAGCGTCGCGATTTGGCCCGATGCTGTTTCAAGGCCTAAAAGGTCGGAAAACAGGATTTCAGTGGTCAGCCCCTCGACCGGTCCGAAGGCGGCCGCCAAGTTCATATCGCGCGTGGACACGCGGCCAGTGCTGCGCACCCCTGCCGCGTCCCAATCGATACGGCCATCGCCTGAGACGTTGCCATCGACATTGGCGGCCACGCCCAAGACAAGAGACGTGAGCAAATCGGGTTGGAAGCGTTCATTAAATCGCAGATCATCCACCGCCAGCAAGGCGCGTCCGCTACTGCTGTTCAAATCATGCCGGATTTCAACATCCGACACCCGCGTTCCAGTATTGGGCTCAACCAAATGTCCGGTCGCGTTGATGATGTTGTTGACGAGTGTCAGCCGCACATCGGGCACCAGCATGGGCTTGAACCGGTCGACCTGATCCGCATCCAAAACATTCAGCCGCGCATTGATGGTGAGCGTATCGACAAGGTAGCGCCATTCGCCCGATGCCGCGTCAATCAGTAACGGCACATTGCCGATTTGTCCCGCGCCGTCGGCCATCGTGCCGTAAGTGCCACCTTGACCAAATCTGCCATCAAAGCTGCCAATATTGAAAACAGAGCGGGCATCCGGTTGGCCCAGTTCGACGACCACATCTTTGGCGCCAAAACCATCGGTTAGGCTGAAGCGGACATGCTTACCGCGCGCAGCGAAGGGCTCGTTCCCAAGCGTGCCTACACTGCTAAAACCTGCGACATTGGTTGCAAAACCAAGTTTGTCATCGCGCACAGCGAGCATGGGCCGACCTGTATCAGGGCACAGCCGAAGCGACTGACCGCGCAAAGCGAGGCTCGATAGGCGCAATGCGTCAAAGCGGACATTTTGGCATCCCTCATAAAGATTGAGGGCGCCGCCATCATAACTCCCCGATATCGGCATATTCAGGCCAGTGACGAACCCACCTGGCAAAGGTCCCGACATCCGCGCCTGCCCGGCAAAGCGCCAAGCACCATATGGGGCAATGTTGAACACAAGCTTTGGCAACGATAGGCTTGCCCCGCCTGAAGCATAAGGCGCGATGAGGATGTTGCCAGACCAGCCCTGCCCAGACTGCGTGAGGCGGAGCGTGGTGGCTGGCACATTCGGTCCGGACAGCGCCAATTGCGCGGGCGTGCCCAGTTGCCACGCCGTCGTGGTTCTCCTCAGGACAAAAGAACCGGTCTGCCGCACACGGACGCCTGAGGCGCTGGTGAAGGCAAGATCGGCGACGCTTACCCCGCGGCGGCCTTTTGAATCCTGAAAGGCATCAAAGACGAGCCGCGCAGAAAATTGATCGCCAGCGCGTTCCAATGCGGGCGTCATGCGCGCCACGATTGGGCCAACTGGCGTATTCTTGGTTTGCACGGCCAAAGCACGCAGGGTCGGTATGGTGCCTCGATCCAATGCGCCGTTACCGATAAACATTGCGCCGCGCGCTGACAAAATCATATGACCAATGCGCTCTAGCTTGCCATCGACCGTCAGCTTGCCGGATATGCCGCGTAATTGCGCCTGCGATAATCTGAGCGCATCTGCCGCATAAGCGAAGGTGCCGCCCCATGCGTCAAGGCGTTCAGACAGCTTGAGATTGGTATAAATCCGCGGCGCGATAAGTGCGATGCCGGTACTTTGGCATTTGGCATCGGTGAAGGTGATTGGTCCAACCAATCGCGGCTCACGCCATTCAAGCAGGAGCTTGCCATCAAACTGCACGTTCGTCGCCTTACAATCGGAGGCGTTCATAACTGGTGAACGAAGCGATAGATTAGCTGTAAATCGGTTCCGCAGCAGGCCGCCACCATTCAGGCCTGCATGAACTATGCCCCAAGGTGTATCAATCCGCGCGCGCGCATTTTTGATGTTTACGGCAATATCCGGCCAATCAAAGGGCTCGGCGGACTTAGGGTCAGTTAACTTATCAAGTTCACCAAAGGATAATGTACCATCGGCATAACGCCCACGCAGCATGACGCCATCCGCGCGAACGTCGCGCAGATTTGCGCCGGAAAAGTTCAGGGCTAGGTCAATTTCGACCAATTTAGCGCTAAGGTCGGGGTGTGCAGAATCGCCGATGACAAGGTCCCTGATACGCTGGGTGCGGAAACCAATCGTATCGATTTTGTAGCTTGCCTTGATACCGCGCTCAGCAAAAGCATTCTGCACAAAATGGTCAGCAATATTGTTACGCTGAGCCCAAGCAAAAAGCACTAACACAGCGAGCAAAATGCAGACGCCGCCAAAAACGCGCCACTTCCACCATGCGCCTCTATATGGGTGCACATCGACATCGTTCGTCGGTGTTTCGTCGGCAGATTTCAGCATGTCCTTCAAATGCGGGAAAGGCCGAGCGGTTGCAACGCCATTTGCGTGATGTGACTTGCGCCAGACGCAAAAATCACAGAAAAGAACAATATCACAACAGGATAAGCCTGATGACAGATATTGCGGACAAGTCGGAACATCATGGCACAGGCCACCGTGCGCGTTTACGTAAACGCTTGCTGGAGAAGAATGGGGAGAGCCTTCACGATCATGAATTGATTGAATATCTGCTCGCACTCGCCATTCCGCGCCGAGATACCAAGCAGATCGCGAAAGATTTGATTCACCATTATGGCAGCCTGTCGGCTTTGCTAACCGCAGACGCCGACAGCATAATGCAAGAAAAGTGGATGGGCGAAACCAGCGTTGCGGCGCTGAAAATAGTCCAAGTGGCGGCTCTGCGCTTGCTCAGCGAACCCGTGCGTGAACTGCCGATTCTGTCGTCATGGCAATCACTGCTCGATTATCTCCGCGCGGACATGGCGCATTTAACAATCGAGCGCGTACGCACGCTCTATCTTAACAGCAAAAACATGCTGATCCGTGATGAGGTGGCGAGCGAAGGCTCCGTCGACCAAGCAGCCATTTACACGCGCGAAGTCATCCGCCGCGCAATGGACCTTGGCGCGGCAGCGATCATCCTTGTCCACAACCATCCCAGCGGGGACAGCGCGCCCAGCAGGCAAGATATCGCGATGACGCGCGACATTGCCGATGCGGGAAAAAAGTTCGGAATAGCCGTGCATGACCATATCATCATCGGCAAGAATGGCTTTAGCAGTATGCGCAGCTCTGGGCTGATTTAGCGGGTGGCAAAATGGCGGCCGGTCCCGCATAGCCACAAAATGCCATCTTCGACTCCCATTCAAAAATCCATTGGCCCGCGCGAGCTGACCGTCATGATGTCGTCGCTTATGGCGCTCAATGCGCTGGCCATTGATACGATGCTGCCGGCCTTCCCCGCCATGGTGCGCGGTCTTAAAATCGCTGAGCCGAACCAGATTCAGTATATTATCTCCATCTTTCTGGCTGGAACGGGAATCGGCGCGCTCATTTATGGTCCATTGTCCGACCGTTATGGGCGAAAGCCGATATTGTTGATTGCAACTATTGGCGCCGCGATATCGTCACTGGCATGTTCCTTCGCACCTGATTTTCAGATCATGCTGATCATGCGCTTTGTCCATGGGCTGTTGGCTGCGGCCATGGGGGTGCTCGTGATTTCGGTCATCCGGGACCAGTTTGAAGGGGACGCCATGGCGCGGCGCATGTCGACCATCTTCCTCATCTTCATGATTGTACCAATTATCGCGCCAACAATTGGCCAGTTGGTGCTGCTGTTCGCTGGTTGGCGGATGATTTTTGACCTGATGGCTGTCATGGCCGTCGCCGCCGCCATCTGGGTCTATCTGCGCTTGCCCGAGACATTGGCACCCGAAAATGTCATCCCCATTCAGCCAAAGGCGCTGGCAAAGGCATGGAAGGTGGTTGTCCTCAACCGCAACGCTGCTGGTTATATGATTGGCGCGGGTGTCACGCAGGGCGCTTTGTTCGGCTATCTCAACAGTTCTCAGCAGATGTTTGACAAGGTATTCAACGCGGCGGATTTCTTCGCCATTGGTTTTGCAATCATCGCCATCGGCATTGCGGTCTCCAACTTCACCAATGCGCGTATCGTGGAACGCTTTGGCGCGCGTCGTGTATCGCAGGCCGCGCTTTTGACATTTATCGCATTGGGCGCATTGCAATTACTTTCGGCGCATTATGCGCCAAAGTCCTTGCCGATCTTTCTCATATTGTTGACGTGTAATGTGGCGATGATTGGTTTTATAGGGTCCAATTTCTCGTCCATTGCAATGTCCCCCTTTGGCCATGTCGCAGGGGCAGCTTCATCCTTCCAAACATTCGTCCGCACGGTGCTTGCGGCCACGCTAGGCGCTGTCATCGGACAACAGTTTGATGGCACGGTCTATCCGGTTGCGCTTGGCCTTGTCCTGTGGTGCGAGAAAGGGAAGCTGTTTACGCGCCCCGGAACGACGCAGCCCTTACCTGCCAACCCGCGCAATTAGCAAAAAGAAAAGGGGCGCCGAAACGCCCCTGTCCTTTTGTCGTTTGGCGACTATTTCACGAAATTGCCGCTCGACCGCCTTTCAGCAGCTAATGTTACGCAATCCCCTGGCCAACATGGCTCCGGCGGCGGCTGTATAAGAAATATACGACTAAGCCGATTGTTGTCCATCCTAGGAACATAAGCTCTGTGTAACCTGAAAGTTGGAAGAACAGGAACACGCAACCTGCCGCGGCCAAGGGGCACACCAGGAAATACAAAGGTGTGCGGAAAGGCCGTGGGCGGTCGGGATTGGTCCGACGCAAAATCATGACGCCGACTGCAACGGTGAAGAATGCGAACAAGGTACCAGAGTTTGAAATGTCGGCCAACTTGCCCACGGGGAAAAGCGCCGCAAACAATGCCACAAATACACCGGTGCACAATGTTACCACATGCGGCGTCCCATATTTCGGGTGAAGTTTGGAAAACATGTCCGGCAACAAGCCATCACGAGCCATCACAAAAAAGATGCGGGTTTGACCGAACATCATCATCAAGATCACCGAAGGCAATGCCACGGCGGCGGAGATAGCCACCAGCTTGCCGGCCCAGCCGTGACCTATGTCATTAAGCACGAAAGCCAAAGCTTCTTTCGATTGTGATAACTCACCGCCAGGCTGAGCCCCAACAGCGCCTGTAGCACCGGCGGCAACCAGCATATAGATGATGGTGCAAATCGCGAGCGAACCGATCAAGCCGATCGGGATATTCCGCTGCGGATTGATTGTTTCTTCTGCTGCTGTCGAAACCGCGTCGAAGCCAACATAAGCGAAGAATATAGAGGCAGCTGCAGCCGCAACGCCGACCGTGACCATGTTATTCGTAATCGGATCGACCACTTCCTTGGCAAAAAACCCGTTCGGGCTAAATGGCTGGAAGTTTTCTGCGTTCATTGCTGGCAATGCCAAGACAAGAAAGAGCATGAGGGCCGACACCTTGATGGCGACCAAGATTGCGTTAAAGCGCGCACTTTCTTTGGTTCCAATCAACAATAGCGCCATACACAGCAACGCGATGAGCATAGCGGGGACGTTGATAATGCCAGGATTCGCGTCAAATGGCCCTGCAACGAAGTCATTGCCGACCTCTATCGCAAAGATATTTTCGACAAGCCCAACCATATAGCCGGACCAGCCAACCGAAACGGCAGACGCCGCAATGGCATATTCAAGAACGAGCGCCCAGCCTACAATCCATGCGATAATTTCGCCGAAAGTCGCGTAGCTATATGTGTAAGCCGACCCAGAAACTGGCACCATAGATGCCAATTCGGAATAGCATAATGCCGCCAGTCCGCAAACTACGGCGGCGATGACAAAGCTGATCATCATGGCGGGACCAGCCTTATTTGCAGCCTCCGCGGTCAAAACAAAAATGCCGGTACCAATGATGGCACCAATGCCTAGCATGGTAAGCTGAAAAGCCCCCAGCGTTCGCGTGAGCGATTTTTTCTCAGCCGTGGCCAAGATCGCATCAAGCGGCTTCACGCGCCCGAATATCATACTCATCTCCCAAATTAATAAAGCTCCAAAGCCGAACTAAACACTCCGTGCATTAGCGCAACTTAATTTCACCGCATAAGCATGGGGCCGAGCGGTTTTCCACCAAAAATATGGATGTGCAGATGCGGCACCTCTTGATGCGCGTCCATTCCGATGTTGGCGAGCATGCGATATCCCGGCTCGACTAGCCCTAATACACGGCCAACATGCCCAACCGCACGGACAAAGCCGGCTATTTCAGCATCGCTGGCTTTGGCGCTGAAATCGTCCCAACTGACATAAGCCCCTTTGGGTATCACTAACACATGGACGGGGGCTTGCGGGTTGATGTCATCAAAGGCCAAGGCCCATTCGTCCTCGAACACCTTGCGACATGGAATTTCGCCGCGCAGAATTTTGGCGAAGATATTTTGGTCGTCATATTCCAGTGTCGGGTCAATCGGCATGTATCACTCCTTATCTCATGTCCGCGACGCTTTTTCCACCAAGCCAGACACGCCTTCTCTGCGATCCAGCTCAGCGAGCACATCGTCTAGAGTTACGCCAACATCGCGCAGCAATATCATCAGATGAAAAATGAGGTCCGCCGCTTCAGCAGTAACATGCGCGGCGTCACCCGACAGCGCAGCGATGATAGTCTCGGTCGCTTCTTCGCCTACCTTTTGCGCGATTTTGCCACGGCCTTTTGCGCGTAAAGATGCGACATAGCTGCTTTCAGGAGCGGCATCCCCGCGCTGGGCAATGGTTTGTTCGAGCCGCATGAGTGTATCGCGCATCATATATCTTTCTGTAAGGCGACGACCATGGCTTTGTCCTCAGCAGGGATCAAGCCTTCGAGCACACGCCAAAAGCCTGTGACGGATTCCTGCCCAGCCGCCGCATAAGCGGACGCTAGACTATTACGCAATGCATCAAACAATTGCGCTTCGAACTGAATACCCTCGGGCGTTAGGCGCAAGAGTTTCTGACGCCGATCAACATCCCCGGCTCGCGTTTCGACAAGCCCACGGTCACTCAAATCGGTTAGAACGCGGCCAAGCGATTGCTTGGTAATCGCGAGGATTTTCAACAATGCGCTAATCGGCAGGTCGGGCTGCCGCGCAATGAAATACAACGCGCGATGGTGCGCACGGCCAAGGCCATGCTCCGCCAGCCCCTCGTCAATTGCGCGGGTAAGCCGCGTGTATCCAAAAAACAAAAGCTCAACCCCCCGCCGTACTTCATTTTCACGAAGGAACAGAGGCGATGCGGTCGGCGTGACAGAAACAGAAGATGGGACAGCCATATTGACGTATCTTGGCCTAGCACATAGGACAGTGCAAGACCCTAATGAATGAGAGCATCGATGAACGCTGGCGCATTTCCTTTTGAGGCAAACCCAAATCCAGTCGAACCCAGCGAACGCGCGGCGCGGCTGATCGACCCCGGTTTTGGAAAGGTGTTCACGGACCATATGGTAACGATCCGTTATTCGGACGATAAAGGCTGGCATGACGCAAAGGTCGGGCCGCGCGCGCCCCTGACGCTCGACCCTGCGACGGCCGTTTTGCATTATGCGCAAGAGATTTTTGAGGGGCTAAAGGCCTATCGCCTTGCCGATGGCGGGATGGCCCTGTTCCGCCCCGAACAAAATGCCCGCCGGTTTCAACGCTCGGCAAAGCGCTTGGCCATGCCCGAATTGCCCGAAGAAATGTTCCTGCAAGCGTGCAAACAATTGGTTGAGGTTGATAAAGACTGGTTTCCACCGGTAGACGGCGGTTCCATTTATCTGCGCCCTTTCATGATCGCGAGCGAAGTGTTTCTGGGCGTGAAGCCATCTGCCGAATATTTGTTCATGGTCATTGCGTCGGCGGCAGGCAATTATTTCAAGAGCGGTACGCCAGCCATTTCAATATGGGTGTCCGAACAATATACGCGCGCCGCACCGGGCGGTACTGGCGCGGCGAAATGCGGGGGTAATTATGCCGCCAGCCTCGTCGCACAATCCGAAGCAATCAAGCAAGGCTGCGACCAGGTCGTATTTCTCGACGCAGCGGAACATCGCTGGGTCGAGGAGCTGGGCGGCATGAATCTGTTTTTCTTGTTCGATGACGGGTCAATGATTACGCCACCAGCCGACGGTACCATATTGGAAGGCATCACCCGCGATTCCGTGCTAACTTTGGCGCGCGAGCAAGGATTGAACGTACGTGAGGAACGCTACGCCATCGACCAATGGCAGGCCGATGCAGAATCGGGGCGCTTGGTCGAGGCCTTCGCTTGCGGAACGGCGGCGGTGATCACGCCGGTTGGTAAAGTACAGTCTGCAAAGGGTAGTTTTACCATTGGCGCAGGCGGTGCGGGGCAAATGACTCAGCAAATCCGGTCAAAACTTGTGGATATCCAGCGCGGAATTGCCACAGATACCCATAGCTGGGTGCAGCGCATTGATTAAGCAGTTGCGCAATAAGATTACCGCGATATAAGCCGCCCGCACTGGCCAGATTACTGGCCTGCTGGGGCGTCGCCAAGCGGTAAGGCAGCGGCTTTTGATGCCGCCATTCGCAGGTTCGATCCCTGCCGCCCCAGCCATTTATGCAGAATTTGCATATGCTTTACTTACAAAATTTATGTAAATGCATGTAACAAAAGGTAAATCTTTTTCTGACATATAGAAACTAAGTAATATATCGTTAGATACATCTCATTGTCGTATTTTCGACAGCCTTCTTAAAGGTGTAGGCAAAATGAGAGTATTGATTGCCGACAATGATTCAGGCGTTGTCGATTATTTGAAACAAATCGCAGAAGACCTAGGGGATAACACTGTTGGTTGCACTGACAGCAAAACCTTTACCGAAATATTGTTGCACGAAGTATTTGACCTCGTCATCCTGGATTGGAATATTCGTGCCTCCGACGATACGTCGATGCTTGAATGGATGAATAAAAATTTGGCCCCACGGCCGCCAGTAATTATGATGGCGAACCGTTCTGCTAAACGGGATTTTACAGACGCCTTAAATGCCGGCGCTGATGATTATATTACTAAACCAGAAAGCCGTAATGTTATTGCGGCGCGGGTAAACGCTTTGCTGCGCGGTAACGCAGTGGGTGGCGCATTTGATACGGAGGTTACATATGGCGCCTACAAGATGAACCGCCTGGAACAGAGCGTTAGTATCCACGGACAGACCGTCATATTGACCGCCAAAGAATTTGAGCTGGCGGAAATGTTTTTCAAAAACACAGACCGGACCTTGTCGCGTCATTATATTATGCAAACCATTTGGCGCACGACGGCAACGCTCGCGACACGCACTTTAGACATGCATATTTCGAGGGTTCGGGCGAAGTTGGCTTTGCGGCCTGAAAACGGTTTCCGGATTTTCACGGTTTTCGGCTACGGCTACCGCCTTGAAACTACGCAATAAGCTGACTGTTACAAAAAGGCTGCTTTAAGCGGCCTTTTTCGCGCGCTCCGTCATTTCCTGATTGAGCATTTCGGCCAAAAGAAACGCGAGTTCTAAAGACTGCGCCGCATTTAAGCGCGGGTCGCAATGTGTGTGATAACGGTCTGCCAGACCTTCGTCAGTCACGGCAACTGCACCGCCGGTACACTCCGTGACATTCTGGCCCGTCATTTCGATATGGATACCGCCACCAAAGCTGCCTTCTGCGCGGTGTACAGCAAAGAAACCGCGCACTTCGGCCAAGATACGCTCAAACGGGCGTGTTTTATATCCGCTCGCCGATTTGACGACGTTGCCATGCATCGGGTCACAAGACCAGATCACAGGATGTCCTTCGCGTTGCACAGCGCGTACCAAGGTCGGGAGGCCAGTCTCTACTTTGTCATAACCGTAACGCGAGATCAAAGTGATCCGGCCCGCTTCCCGTGTTGGGTTCAGCGTATCAAGCATCCGCAACAATGCATCGGGTTCTAGGCTTGGGCCACATTTCACCCCAATGGGGTTACCGATACCGCGCAAAAATTCGACATGGGCCGACCCCTCGAACCGTGTCCTATCACCGATCCACAAGAAATGCGCTGACGTATCATACCAGCCGCCGGTTAGGCTATCTTGACGCGTCATCGCTTGCTCATAGGGCAGCAATAACGCTTCATGGCTGGTGTAGAAGCTCGTTCCCTTGATTTGCGGCACTGTCTCTGGCGTAATCCCGCACGCTTCCATAAAGGCCAGCGCCTCGCTGATACGATCTGCGGTTTCTTTATATTTCTGTGCCCATGGCGAACGGCCCATATAATCATGCGTCCAGGCGTTGACCTGCTGCAGATTGGCATATCCACCGCTGGAAAAGGCGCGCAGAAGGTTCAATGTTGATGCGGCTTGACTATAGGCGCGGATCATTCGTGCGGGGTCTGGCTCGCGTCCTTCGGCAACAAATTCAATGTCGTTGATGATGTCACCGAAATAGCTCGGCAGCTCAACGCCGTTTATCGTTTCGGTCGGTGTCGAACGTGGCTTGGCAAATTGGCCTGCCATCCGCCCAAGCTTGACCACGGGTAGCTTACCCGCAAAAGTCAGCACTACCGCCATTTGCAAAATCACGCGGAACGTATCGCGGATGTTATTTGGATGAAATTCGGCAAAGCTTTCGGCGCAATCGCCGCCCTGAAGCAAGAACGCCTTACCTTCTGCTACTTTGGCAAGGTCGGCCGTGAGGTTGCGTGCTTCGCCTGCAAAAACCAGCGGCGGATAATTACGCAACGTGTTTTCAGTGGCCGACAAAGCGGCAGCATCCTTGTACGCAGGCATGTGAATGCCCGTTGCGTCTCTCCAGCTTTCAGGCGTCCAATTCGTCGCCATGGGTCATGCTCCAACAATAATCGAATGAAATTTGCGTCCTTTAGGCGTAATATGTTGCCAGTAGCAAGTGTTAGCGCCGAATTTCCGTTGGTTTCGCAAAATGCAACACAGCCAGCGTCATTTGCCACATTGTTAACCAAATTGCCTGTTGGCAAATGACTGGAAAGGCGTCTATGTGGCCGCTGAATCGCCCCTATCGTGCACCAGATTGCTGGACATGGTTGGAGCGATAAGATTTCGACGGTATTGCGCGGTTCAGTTCCGCGACGCAAAAAGGGCAGGTTATGTCGACAGTCAAAAAAACAAAAGGCACCGGTAAAAAGCCGGTAAAAGCGCCAAAAGCTTCCGTTGCAGCTGCTGTAAAAGCGAATAAAGCGACGTCGGACGGCATTGCTGCGGGAAATCTGGGCGTTGAAAACAACGGGCAAGCTTCAGGCGTCCGTCGCCGGGACTTTATCCACATCGCAACCGTCAGCTTCGCTGGCGTTGGCGCGGCCGCCGTTGTAATGCCTTTGGTATCGCAAATGAGCGCAAGCGCTGACGTGCTGGCCTTGGCGTCTATCGAAGTTGACGTAGCCGCCATTCAGCCCGGCCAGTCGATCAAGACCAGCTGGCGCAAACAGCCAGTTTTCATCCGCAATTTAACGCCTGCTGAAGTCGAAGAGGCGAACAAGGTCGATGTTGGCGCATTGCGTGATCCCGAAACGCTTGCCGAGCGGACAAAGCCGGGTAAAGAAAACTGGCTCATCACACTTGGTGTCTGCACCCATTTGGGCTGCGTTCCCTTGGGCGCCGCCGCTGGCGAAGTTAAGGGCGAATATGGCGGCTATTTCTGCCCGTGCCATGGTTCGCATTATGACACCGCCGCACGTATCCGGAAGGGCCCGGCCCCGACGAACCTCGTCGTTCCGGAATTCGCATTCATTTCTGACACAGTCGTTAAAATCGGTTGAGGAGCTAGAACGTAATGAGCTTCCCTTGGGCACAAGAGTATAAGCCGCAAGGCACAGTAAGTAAGTGGGTCGATGAACGCCTGCCCTTGCCGCGCCTTGTCTATAACGCCGTTGGCGCTGGGTATCCGGTTCCGCGCAACCTCAATTATTTCTGGAACTTTGGTGTCCTAGCGGGCGTCGCTTTGGTTATTCAGATTATAACTGGCATCGTCCTTGCCATGCATTATTATGCGAGCGTTGACGGCGCATTCAACAGCGTCGAGCATATCATGCGCGACGTTAACTCAGGCTGGTTCATCCGCTATGCGCATATGAACGGCGCGAGCTTCTTCTTCATCGTCGTCTACATTCACATTTTCCGGGGACTTTTCTACGGATCGTATAAAGCGCCGCGTGAAATGATCTGGCTGCTAGGAGTAACCATCTTCTTATTGATGATGGCGACCGCGTTCATGGGCTATGTTCTGCCATGGGGCCAAATGAGTTTCTGGGGCGCACAGGTTATTACTGGCTTCTTCTCCGCCATTCCTTTGGTAGGTGAACCATTGCGTCAGTGGCTCCTCGGCGGCTTTGCGCCTGACCAAGCTGCGCTAAACCGCTTCTTCTCACTGCACTATTTGATGCCGTTCGTAATTGCTGGCGTCATCATCCTTCACGTTTGGGCATTGCATATTCCAGGCTCGTCAAACCCGACTGGCGTCAGTGTTAAGGGTGAACAGGACACGGTTCCTTTCCACCCATATTACACTGCGAAGGACGGCGTAGGCCTTGGGGTCTTCTTGATCTTCTTTGTAGCTGTCACCTTCTTTGCGCCGAATATGTTGGGTCACCCAGACAATTACATCCCGGCCAACCCGCTTTCGACACCAGCGCATATTGTGCCTGAATGGTATTTCTTGCCATTCTACGCGATTTTGAAGGCGTTCACCGTCGACTTCGGCATCCCATTCACAGGCATCATTATAATCGAAGCCAAGTTGATGGGCGTACTGGCGATGTTTGGTTCGATCCTGCTTTTGTTCTTCCTGCCATGGTTGGACACCTCCCCCGTACGTTCGGGTCATTATCGTCCGCTGTTCCGCAAATTCTTCTGGTTTGGCCTCATCCCAAGCCTGGTTTTGCTGACCTATTGCGGTGGAAAACCACCTTATGCCCAGTGGGTTATTCTTAGCCAGATTGCGGCAGCATATTATTTCGCCCATTTCTTGATCATCTTGCCAATCGTTTCGCGTATTGAACGGCCGCTTCCGCTGCCAAATTCAATCACCGAAGCTGTCACCGGCAAACCGCTTGAAACAGCGGCTGCGTAAAACAGGGAAAGCAGTATCATGGTTCGTTTAGTTGCTTTTTTAGTAGGCCTGTTTTTCAGCGGCATGCTTTTGCTTGGTCTTGGGGATACCGTTATCAAGGCCATTCAGGAACCTGAGCAGCCCACGGCTGAGCATGAGTTTCACGAAACGCCGCTTGCCGTCAGCTTCGCGCATGACGGTCCGTTCGGTAAGTATGACCGCGGTCAACTACAGCGCGGGTTGAAGGTGTATTCCGAAGTGTGCGCGGCTTGCCACAGCCTCAATCTTGTTGCCTTCCGTGATTTCGCGGCATTGGGTTACAATGAAGATCAAGTGAAGGCATTGGCAAAGGCTTGGAAGACCGAAGTACCAAGCATCAACCCTGAAACGGGTGAACCGGCTACACGGCCCGGCATTCCTGCTGACAAAATTCCTTCGCCATTTGCGAATGAAGTTGCGGCGCGTGCGGCCAACAATAATGCGCTTCCGCCTGATCTTTCGCTGATCACCAAGGCGCGCGCCGATGGTACGGCCTATGTTTACTCCTTGTTGATGGGCTACCGCGAACAAGCGGGATACAAGAACGCAGAGGGCAAAGAGTTGCTGAAGGAATTCCCTGAAGCGGCAGCCTCCCCTGGCCTGCACTTTAACCCATGGTTCGCAAACTTGAACATCGCGATGGCCAATCCGATCGCGAGTGATGATCTGGTTACCTATGATGATGGCACAAAGGCCACCAAAGACCAGATGGCGAGAGACGTTTCTGCATTTTTGGCATGGACCGCAGAGCCAAAGATGGAAAACCGCAAAAGCGCGGGTTGGGCTGCTTTGGGCTTCCTGATCATCTTTACCGTGCTTGCATGGATGTCCTACAAGACCATCTGGGCAGACAAAAAACACTGATAGTGTAAAACCGATTTTCTGAAGGGGCCGCTTTTGCGGCCCTTTCTTTTGCAATGAGGGCGTTGACGCTTTGGCAGGATAATGGCAATAGCGGCGCTTCAAACGGCCAATGGGTCCGTCGCGGGTATAGCATAGTGGTAATGCTCTAGCCTTCCAAGCTAGCTAGAGGGGTTCGATTCCCCTTACCCGCTCCACCGTTAACCCAAGTGACAGGCGCACCGCCAAGCTGATACAGTTTGCGACAAAATGGCCATTGTTTTAAAAAATGTCTAAAAAAACCTATCGCGGCATATTCATCCTAAATTCACGCGCGTTCAATTATGCAGAGGATTATAAGGAGCCAGAACTATGAACAAACTCTCAATCTATGCGGGCCTAATGGTCCTTTCGGTTACTTCCGCAGCGGCGGTTCATGCTACGCCAGTTAAAGCCGATTCAGACGGAAATCGCGTTATCACTAAGTCAGAAGCAATCGCATCGGCCAATGCACGCTTTGCCAAGATAGACGTAAATGGTGACGGCACATTAAACGCAGCCGACCGGACCGCCATGATGGCAAAGCTTTTTGCTATCATAGACACAGACAAAAACGGCGCAATTAGCCAAAGCGAGTTCGTGGTGGCTCATAAAGCTGGCGCAGAGCGACGTGCGGACCGGCGTGAACGGCGCCTGGAACGCATTGGAGCCAGCATACGTGAAGGCCGCCAACGCACACGGATTGGCGCTATGGCCATGATGGCACGCGCCGATACCAATGGGGACAAGGCTGTATCACAAGCAGAATACCGCGCTGCGATTGACGCACGCTTTAGTAAGGCAGATGCCAATCAAGATGACAGCCTTTCAATTGAAGAGCGTCAGGCCGCACATAAGAAACGCTAAGTTTAGCGCATTCTTGCCCGCGCGTTTTCGGGCACTGTTCGGTTGAAGAGTCTCGAGCTCTGCGGGCTGCGCGCAATAGTTTCGTACATATTTTGAGGTGAACCGGCTTGCGGAGGTCAGTGGGCTGGCGGCATCTTTGGCGTTCTGATTAAATCGCTGTGGCTAGCAATCGCATAATGTTGGCCTCCAGCACCTTTAGCGCGATAATCGTTTGTACGCCGGCAGCGATACACGCTAATTGCCACGAAATAGGGTTCTAGTGAGGAGTGTCACATGCGCATTGCGCTGTATCAGCCGGACATGGCGGGGAATGTCGGCGCGGTTTTGCGCACGTCGGCTTGCTTTGGCGTCATATGCGATATCATCGAGCCTTGCGGCTTCGCGTTTTCGGAACGTGCGCTAAAGCGTTCAGGCATGGATTATATGGACCATGTCCAGATTCAACGTCATGCCGACTGGTCCACTTTTCTAGAAACTTTAGACGGTGCGCGGATTGTCTTAATGTCCAGCAAGGCGTCTACCCCGCTTCCACAGTTCGCATTTCAACCTGACGACATCATTCTCATGGGGTCCGAAAGCAAAGGGGCGCCGCCTGAAGTACATGCCCGCGCCGACGCGCGCGTATGTATTCCGATGGCCGCAGGATTTCGATCCTTGAACATTTCGGTATCGGCTGGCATCGCTTTGGCAGAAGGTCTTAGACAGACCCATTCATTCCCGAGAGGCGAGACATGACCCTGATATTAGATCAACGCCAACAGGCCGCGCGAACATGGTTCGAATCGCTCCGCGACAGCATATGCGCTTCCTTTGAAGCGATTGAACGCGAAGCAGGGTCAGATGCGTCGTTTGAGTATACCCCATGGGACCGCAAGGACCATGATGGCTCCCCTGGTGGCGGTGGTGTGCGTGGGGTGATGAAGGGCAAGGTTTTCGAGAAGGTGGGCGTGAACGTCTCCACCGTCGGCGGCAGCTTCAACCCTGAATTTGCCAAAACTATTCATGGTGCAGCAGATGACCCCAGTTTTTTCGCCACGGGGATCAGCCTCGTAGCGCATATGGCAAACCCGCATGTACCGGCGGTGCATATGAATACACGTTATCTGGTTACAACTAAAAGCTGGTTTGGCGGCGGTGCGGACCTTAACCCGCCTATTCCCTATGCCGAAGACACAGACGCCTTCCACGCGCGCCTGCGTGCAGCCTGCGCGCCTTATGGCCCCGATGTGTATGAACGTTATCGCAAATGGGCGGAGGATTATTTCTGGATTCCGCACCGCAACGTCCATCGCGGTGTCGGCGGGATATTTTACGATCATCTCGAAAACACGAGCGATGCATTGTTTGAACAGAATTTCGCGTTCACCCGCGATGTTGGCGACGCCTTTCTCGACATCTTTCCAAAGCTCGTCCGCCACCGCATGAACCAACCCTTCAGTGCCGAAGAAAAGCAGGCGCAATTGCGCTGGCGTGGCCTCTATGCCGAGT
>Ga0315903_10000637_pt1 | contig 52945 bp, 76 predicted proteins | sample LakEriMetagenome_7_FD_203524 | JGI IMG/M metagenome (GOLD analysis project Ga0315903, IMG submission 203524) | Freshwater fungal communities from buoy surface, Lake Erie, Ohio, United States - Buoy 2 MA119 | ecosystem: Environmental > Aquatic > Freshwater > Lake | place: USA: Lake Erie, Ohio... | reverse complement strand
CACCTCAAATTGTTCGTAGTCAGCGTACTCAACAGTTTTATCTTTACTCAACTCATCTACACGAGCCTGTGCTTTTTCTCTTGAATCGTAGACACCGTCCCATACAGAACCGCCAACATGACCAGCGTAATCTTTTTCTTGGTAATATACTAAGAACACATTCATACGACCACCTTATATTGTTTATTCCACTTACCAATATTTACATCAACATAGTAGGCGGTATCAAAGTAATCGGTCATGGCATCGGAACGGTCATAGTAGTCAGCAGAATACATGGCAGGGATTGCTTCGGATAGAAATTCTTTGGACTTACCTGTGAAATGGTCTTGATACCAATACGGATTGACCTGTATACCAAACTTGGAATCGGCACCGTAATCTTTAGCGAAATCAATCTTACCTTCGGTGATGGTCAAGCGAACCGTCATATGATTGCGAACGGATAGCGAGCCCTTGACACCATACTTTTTGAGAATGGGTTTTAGATTAGCGGCGATTTTTGCTTTCTTTTCTTGGTCCATATAAGCCATAATATATCTCCTTCATTGATTATTGAAAATCCAGTATACCATAGAATCGAGGGTCTGTCAAGGGGTGGTGTTGTATGGAAGCAACAGAAGGTGAGTGGTCACTTACTTATTTGATTCGTTTTTGACATATCGGCACAGGTGTATTCTTGGTAGTTGGATTTTAATACTTCGGGCATTGGTATTTCAATTATTTTGGATGAATACATTTTTGCAATATCCAAGAAACTTTGAGTCTTACCTGTTCCTATATTGTATACACCGATTGCAGGCGTATGAAGAAATTTTTGTTGTATTTGAATTACTTCGGATACATGAATGAAATCTCTTAGGTATTTTTCACTGCCTTCAAATACTTTTATGCAGCCTGTCAGTTTTGCTTGACACTTAAACTTGAAATGAGGACTTGCTTGGTCGCCCTTGTGTTCTTCGCCTTCGGGACCATATACATTAAAGTATCGAAAAATCTGTACTAGGCTTCTTGGACTTGGATGGTTTAGCAGGTATCTTTCAAACATATACTTGCTCCAAGCATACGGGTTTCGTGGGTCAGCAGGTGCATCTTCACGGAATGTGTTACCAAGTCCGTATACACTAGCGCTACTTGAAAATTGAAAGTTTACACCAGAGGCACGGGCCTCATCATACAATGCAACACTTGAATCGTAGTTTTGGCGCATCACTTTATCTACGTCACGCTCTGTGGTGCTACTAATGGCACCCATGTGCATTACCCAATCATATTTGCTTATAATTGGTAAACTATCTCCGTATTCATAGCCACTTACTTCATGCCCTTGGTCCTGTAGTGAGCGGTACATATTCCCGCCAATGAAACCTTTATGACCTGTAACAAGAATTTTCATTTACTATCGTTTTTTCCTGCAAGATAGCCTGATATAATCCCAACCACTCCTGTAATTGCCATTTTTAATAATTCAATTATACTTTCATCGGGTGGTCGACCTGCCTCTATTGCTGTGTAAAAATCAGCACCTATAATGAATGCTAGGAGGAAAACTAACCCTCCTGTAAGCAGTATCATAACCTTGTCTTTTGGTGTCATTCTTCTTTTTCTAGTTTAGCAATATATCTGTTCATCATATGATCAAATACACCAATGAATTTCTGGCCTTTTTGACGGGCTTTAATTCTACTTCGAATCATATCTTTAATTCTCTGCCAGCTTGTAAGATTTCTAAACTCACCATGGAAATTCATATACTTGTGTATACCGTGATGCCTGTAACCCATTATACATGGAGGAACTTTGGTCACATCATCACAATTATTTTGTACTCTGTAGTGCGTGACATTCAGGCCGTTTACAAATTGTTTTGTTCCTACACGGGGACTACCAAATGTAATCAATGCGAGTACCTTGCTCTGAATTCTACTTGCGGCAATTGTTGCCATCGCAGCGCCTAGACTATGACCTGTAATGTAAAGGCGGTCTATTTGCCTAATGGATTTTTCAATTGAAGGCCAGATTTTATCTAATTCTCCTTTGAAACCACGATGAACATTGGCGCCACTTGATTCTGTTTTCATTCGGGCCTTGAGGTCAGCAAGTGCATCTCTCTTTGATTCTGTGCCACGGAAACTGAGTACATATTCATTTGCACCCTTTAGGAGATAACCTTGAGCATCTTTTATATCAAAGAATTCTACAATTTCATAGCCTTGCTCTTTAAATTTTGGCCGAGAATCTTTAGGATTATCATAGGTTACTGCTGCAATTTTAGCAAATTTAAGTAGTTCTTTTCGTTCCATTTTTATTTCCTTATTTTAAAAATACATCATTTACTTGACGGTTGACCCTTATAAATGTGGTACACTTGGGCAATCGCTTGAGGCAGGAGGCACCAACATAGGTACAGGTTGAGCGTAGACCGCCAAGCAAATCTTGTATTGTATGTTTTACGGGACCACGGTACGGTATCTCTACTGTACGGCCTTCGGATGATCTATACTCTGCTACACCGCCATGATGCTTTTCCATTGCAGTATCGGAGCTCATGCCATAGAATGTTACTTTGTTATCTTTAATTTCACCACCGCCTTCATCATGGCCTGCCAGCATACCACCAAGCATTACAAAGTCTGCACCACCACCAAATGCCTTGGCTACATCACCAGGACAGGTACAACCACCATCTGCAATTATATGAGCACCAAGACCGTGTGCAGCATCAGCACATTCAATGATGGCCGATAACTGAGGATAACCTACACCTGTTTGTATGCGAGTGGTACATACAGAACCTGGCCCAATGCCTACTTTAACAATATCGGCACCACGCAATACCAATTCTTGTGTCATATCAGCGGTCACTACATTACCAGCGATAATTGTTTTGTTTGTAAATTCTTTGCGAACCTTTTCAACGAAATCACCAAAGTGTTCACTATAACCATTTGCAATATCAATACAAATAAACGATATGTCTGGATTGTTTTGTAGTATGATACCAAGTTTGGCAAACTCCATTTCACTGGTGCCTGTAGATACAGCAAAGGTATCAGTATACATTACATTCTCAGACCCAGCACGATGCTCTGCTACAGTATAACCTTTCTTTAATACTGTGAACAAGCGTAGCGCACTAAGAGCCTTTGCCATTTCAAATGTACCTACGCCATCCATATTTGAGGCCATAATTGGTACACCAGACCAGGTTTGACCTGAGTGCTTAAAATGATATTGTCTTTCGAGGTCAACCTCTTTGCGGCTACTTAATGTAGACCGCTTTGGTCGTATCAATACATCACGGAAATCTAATTTAATATCTTCTTCAATTCGCATTTTCTAATAATGTCCTCTCTTGTATATCCCAATAGTTCTCAATGGCTTTCTTAGCAAACTCTAATGATACAAACCGACCAAGGTAGTTTTCTTGATTGGCCAATATAATGATGGCCATGTATATTTTGGTGTGAGATATATTATGTGTTTGACCTACGATACAACCATTAGCGGTCTTGTAATAGTAGTGTGTATCATGGTCAGTATCTTTCCATTCATAGTTCATCATTTGTTGGTGGCTTCAATAGTATAGGGATTGGTGGTTTCTTTAAGGCCTCGGCACAGGCCTCTTCGAGCGATTGTAGTATTCGAGCCTTTTGTTTATTTCCGTGCCGATAGGTTTCAGGATTCATCCAATCTGGTAACGGTTCTTCATCAGGATCACCCCAATAGTTTTTCATTTCTCTGAATACTTTCTTTCTGCCTCAAGATATTTGTTCAACAGGAGAGGAGAGTGTTGTGGTAAGGTTTCTGGTTGTGGTTGCTCACGCTTTGATTTTTCCATTTCATATACACGATTGCGAATTTCTGTAGATGAATAAGGATGAAAGCGGTCATGGTAATGCAATTCAATGCCAGATTCAATACAGAACCTTTTACCTGTGAAGTCTTTTCTTTTATATTCATCACCTAGAAAACGAATGTGAATATTCTGTGTCATCAATAGGTTTAACAAGTCTTGCTCAGTTTCGTATATTAGAATTTCATCAATATACTTACAGGCTTGTAATTGAACATAACGCTCATAGGCCGATTGTACAGGTTTGTTTTTTACGCCTGGTCTATCAATGGTTGGATCTACCTGTAGGCCAACCTTCAAATAATCACACATATCTTTTTCTTTTTTAAGCATAGTGACATGGCCAGCGTGTAACATATCCCATGCAGAACAATTAAATCCAATTTTCATCTACAACACCTTTTATCATCTACAAATAGCGGTTGAACAATATATCTCTGGTGTAATGGTTTGTATACCTTATCAATAAACAGGCCACCAAGGATACCAACACCAACAATAATCAATAATGTTATGCTAAGCATTACAAGTGTAGCAACTATAAAATTAAGGATTTGCACCTAGTACCTCCATAACATAGTGAAGGTCTTTATAAGCAAGCGTATCGTTGGTCATACTATAGATTGATTTGCGTATTCTTTCAACATCGACTGATAACAATGGCACGGTATAGGTACGAATAAAGAAAATAGCGGCATCACCAAGAGGCACGGTTACTTGTCGCTCTGTTCGATACCACATATCTTCTAATCGTTCATTGGTCCATGGCTTCTTGACCGATGGATGCCGATTGAGGTCTGGTGAGTTCGCAATTGTCCATACAGAGCGAACAAATGGGCCTTTTTCTGTAATCATCTTTGCAATACTATCAGCGGCTTTCATTATCATTTCATTATCAGCAACAGGCTCATGTATCTCAGCAAAACTCTTATTGACCTTAGATACAGGATCCCAACCTGATGGGAAGCAAACAGAGGCCATCTGTACAGATAATTGGCCTTTCATATCAGGTGCCCATACAACAAAATCTTCTTGGTATTTGAGTATGGCGTCTTTCATTGTATCGCATTGTAAATATTCCAATACTTTTTTATACAAGTGTGGATTCCAATTATTTCCATAGGCCTGTGCCAGTATCTTTTTCTTTTCGCTGATATAAACATCATAATCTTTGTCTTGGTAAGTAATTGGTTCATTCTCACCAAGTAGCCGCATATTAGGCCGCATACGATACGGCACATCAATCTCAAACGGCATTAACATCACTCAACCTCTTGCTTGATGGTTCTAAAATCAACCTCATATGGCACACCAGATACACGGACTCTTTGGTCCTGTGGTTTATATTTCAACAGTTCATTTTCTAATTGAGCCACTTTATTTCTCAACTCTCTCAATTCGCCAGGATATGCTTCGATCTCTAAGTTCATTGTAAAACCCTATCATCTGGCGTTAAATGATTTTTGTCTGCTACTGATTGAACCAATTTATAAAATTCACCTTCGCAATTAACACCTTCATTCATACGAACCAGGCGTGCCAGTATCATACCAGACAATTGCATTGGTGTAACATTATGATTCATAACTTGATTCATTAGAAAATCATCAATTTCGTAGCTAATCTTTACTACTTCTTCATCTGTAACCATTTTTGATACAACCTTTCTTCTGCTTGATATGCTTCTTTTTCCCATGGCCGTTTATGATACGGCACCGAATCGTGGTCTAATTTGCGTGACAACCACATTGTACCTCTCTCATCAATCTCACGGTACGCATATTGTTTTACATGAACCATTTCGTGAGCTAATGTCTTAATCATTTCTTTTTCAGACATACTATGCTTTAGTTCTAACGTAAACTCTCTTGGTATGCCTCTACTATTGTGCCCATCAACCTCGGTAAAACCACACACAGGCAAATTCTTTACAAACCTTAGGTTTATAATTATATGCGATTTTAACTGTGGTGTCAATAGTTGTGTGGCAAAATACTCTAAGGCTGATGCTTGAGTTTTGTTATGTTTGCCTTGAAGAATCATCTTTTAGGTTTAGGTAATTGAGGGAGTTTTTTCCACTCCTCTAACCATTTGTCCTGTTCATTGTTTCGAATAATTTCATCATTCAATTTTTGCCGTGTTTCATTAACTGCTTCGATTATCTTATCAAACTTAACATCATGGTTGTCCATTCGTTTATCCATGCCAGTTAGTCTGTGTTCAATCAATACAATTCGCTCTTTAAAATAATCTACATCATGGCCACGGGACCAGGCAATACCCAGCAATATAACACACACAAAAACAGAAATGAAGAAAAGGAGGAAGAATATCTCAAATTTATCTTTATCATCTAAAGAATGCCAAAGAGAAGTTAATTTACTCATTTATTGTTATTATAACACAGATATAAAGTTATTGCGGCAATCAAAATGATAGGTCATCATTACGGCGACTTGGTCTATGTGCAGGTTTGCCTTCTTCATTAACGTGATCTCTGCCTTTAATTGTTGTTGTTTTTTGCCCATTATCTTCATCATAGGCATATAAACCAAATTGTACAACAGGAAATAAATCTGTTCTCATTATAATATCTAACGGGCCTGTTAAACCGTATTTGATTACATATGCTAAAAGATTCTTAGCTGATTGAGGGTCGATTGAATATGCATGAGCACGGCATATGAAATGGTAGTTTGGGCCTTCTGATGCATGAGGTGGTGTTGGGTATACAGGCCAACCCATTTTAGCTTGTTCACGACCACCAAGATAACAGAGAGTACCAATTGTTGGATGATCTAAAAATGGTTGTACCATTATTGTATCATGTTCTAATACAACCAATGGTTGGTCTTGTCGAATACATCTAGCCCATAAACTAATGTGTGACAATGCACAAGCAACTTCACCTCTTGTCATATAATGGTCCGTAATTTTAATTAGATCCATTACTATGTTATGGTGTACAGGTGAAATTATTCTATCGCCAGTACCATCATATGCATCCCAATAATCATATGGCATTCCAACTTTACGACATGATGCTGCACATTCTGAAGCTTTTTGCTCAGATATTTCGTGGTCTTTTACACGAATGATGTATGCTTTATCAACTTTTTGATTGTAAGAATAGAATAAGGATTTCATAATATATCTTTCACAGTAAACAACTAAAGGTCAACGATTTGTTCAGGATCTAATTCTTGGACAAAATTAATGAAAAGACAGGCAGCATCCTCATCGTTAAAATATCGGATAACTGTCTGTCCTGTATATTGAGAAATAACTGTAATTAAAAAGTTACTCTCATCAAAGATTGAAAACTTAATAATCCAGCCGTTTCGTGCGACTGGATACCAAGATTTAGTTTTTTCCGCTATTTGCGAAAATTTCTTTGATGGTGCCTGTTTTGATGAATTCTTTTGCATATTCGGTGGCCTGTTCATTGGCTTCAGCAGCCTTCACCGTATATGTATAAAAGGTTTTTCCTGTGATTTCATTGAAGAACTTCAGGCTCTCGTTGAATATTGTATTGCCAAAATCAACAGTAGAGGTGGCAACTTCTTTGGATTTGTTTACAACAAAAGCAAAATCATTGGTTTTTGGAAAGTCAAACATTGTGTTTCTCCTTAGTTAAGCGAGTGGGTTATTCTTTAAAATGTCTGTGTTTAGCATAATATTCGGCACGCAATCTTTGTGCTTCAACTATTGATTCAACAATACACATAAAAAAAGATTTAATTTTCAGTAACATGAGTAACCTCCTTAAGCGTTACTCAGTTATTTAGTATAATTATACTGCATCGCAACATAGAATTGAGGCAAATGTGCTAAATTTTTGCCTGGCGATTACAGGTTTATACCTGCCAGGAGCATAAGTATTGGTGTTCCGCTTTAATAATAAAGCTAAAGCTTAATAAGGTGGTCCTTTCGAATTCTACAAGAAACCCATTCATTATAGTATGATTCATGCATTAGAGCATGACGACTGAATATCTCCCAGGTCTCCCAATACGAACATTCACTCCGAGTTTTACAGAGGTGTAGTATCTCTCTGATATACTGATCCTCACCATTCTCTTTTACTTCTTCTTGTAGCTTCTTATTACTTCCCCAATAAGTCATCCAATCACTTGAAACCCGTGACCGTTTCTTTTTGCCTTTGACCTGCCTGGTTTTGGATTTGGTAAAGAATTTCTTACCAATGTATTTACGACCTGTTTTTAGGTGCGTAATCATATAGACAAAGCCAAAGGCCTCGCCTATATGTTCTTCTGTAAATTCATCTTTAGTATTAAGAAAGAACCAACTCATTCATCTTCATCCTCAACATTGTCCATATCTTCATATATGTATTCGCCGCAGAATGGACAATTTTGAGGATCAGATTCGGTTTGTTCTTCGTTATATTTGAGTGTGAATTCTGAGCTACACTCATCGCAAATATGGTGTAGTGTAGCCATTAATTACACCATGATTGTTTGGCCTCTCCGTAATATTCACGAGCAAAACCATTTGCAATTAACATGGCACGGAGAGATTGACCATTAAGAATTATATCGCCTAGAACACGGCCACCAAATTTATCCCATCCGTACAACACAGCTTGACGCTGAGTGGACTGAGCAACGGCTTGCTTTGTAAAAGCTGAGGCGGCTTGACCTCTTGCATCTTCAGCAGGACATTGTGCTCTGTGGCCTTTTTCTGGAGTGTCCACACCGTAGATTCTGACGGCAAGTTCAGGTTTAAGTGGTGCGGGTAAGAATGGTGCGGAAATAACAACAGTATCGCCGTCAGATACACGGAGAATCTGTGCATCGTATGTTACGCCTTTTGGTTGTTTTTGTGCAAATGCTGGTATTGTAATTGCAACGAGTAGTGCGATAAAAATGTATAGTTTCATTAGTGAAATTGCTCCTGTTCGGTTGAATTCTTTTTGTATTGCTTGCGCTAATTTTTCTTTATCTATCATTAATTAACGACCTTTCTAATTATATTTCTCATTGTTTCATCTTGAGGGTATCTTTTTCCCATAAGGTCTCGATTCAAAGGAGACAAACAATCTATGTTATAGGTTTTTGGATCTGGATCAGTAGACCACCTAGCCCAAGCCATTCCTCTTGGATGTCTTTTTGGTTTGTGTCCCATGTGTTGTTGTCTGGTATCAGCAAAAAATATAGTACCAGCAGGACCAAAAATATCTATTTTATGACCATCTTTTTCTTCAAAAGCATGAGCACCATCTTCAATATCATATGTGTCAGTTAAGTAAACAAATAATGCTAAAAAATTTTCGCTATCATAATCTCTGTGCCAAGTTTGAACTCCAATATAATCTCCTCCAGTTAAATTACTGTAAAAAGCATTATAACTGTATAAAACTATATCTTTTGTTTCAAAGTATTCTATGACAACTTCTTCTGTCATTTTTAATGTAAATTCAAACCAATTTGGTGCAAGAATAACATTATGCATTGATACAGAACTACAATGATTAGGTGAAGAATGTTTATTTTCTAGCACTTCAGTTTTATTTGCTTTTACATGACCATCATACCAATTTGAATTATCCAAATAATTTCTAAATTCATCAATAATTTCTTTTTTTAAACAACCAACATTACTCCATCCTTTCTCACGAATATTATTTAATATGGTTGTTTTATCGACTACTGTGTTTTCTATTAACATATGTTCTTTCTAATTATGCGGCTTTACCCCATACATCGTCCCAATTACCAGACAAAGCACCTTTTGCATAATCAGTAACACGGTTTTCAAAGAAATTGCCATGAACAGGGCTATTGACCATTTCTTCAACCCATGGTAATGGATTCTTTTTAACTTTAAAAATGCCTTTTAAGCCCAATGAAATCAATCTTCTATCTGCTATGTATCTAATGTATTGTTTTACATCTTCTTTTGTTAAATTCGTCATTTCACCCATTTCAAAGGCAAGGTCAATGAATTTATCTTCTAATTCGACCATCTTGCTTGCAATTGTGTATAACTGGCCTTTAAGATCATCGTTCCAAATTTCTTTGTTTTCTTCTATGTATGTGCGAAATAATTTAATCATGGACTCTGTGTGCATGGTTTCATCTACAATTGACCATGTAACAATCTGTCCCATGCCTTTCATTGTGCCGTTGCGTGGAAAATTAAGCAACATGATGAAAGATGAGAACAATTGCATACCTTCTGTAAATGCCGAGAATACCGCAATATGTTTTGCGGTGTTTTCTTTTGAGGAATTCTGTGATGAAATGTCTAAGACATAATCATGTTTTTGGCGCATGGCATCATATTCTAAAAACTGATTATACATTGTTTCAGGTAAACCAAGTGTTTCAATTAAATGCGAATATGCAGCAACATGAAGCGCTTCTCTTGCAGCAAAGCCTAGAAGCATCATACGAACTTCTGGTTGAGGAAAATATGGTAAGTAATTCTTTACATAACCACCAGCCACATCAATATCACCTTGTGTGAAGAAACGGAAAATGTGTGTAAGAAATTGTTTCTCTGATGGTTTTAATCTATTCTTCCAATCTTTCACATCTTCGAGCATTGGCACTTCTGTATGTAACCAATGAATCTGTTCGTGCTTTAGCCATGCCTCATAGGCCCATGGATAATAGAATGGTTTGAATGATTGTCTTTCATCCATCAGGTTATGTTTCTTCTTTGTCATTTCAGTCCTTTTTTATTAGTCTTATTATTTGTGCTGGTATATCTAGTTCCCACCATTTCACTCTTTCATTCCAATTTTGTGGGTTATGGTGATGATTATTGTGCCACTCGCCACCTACAATTCCTACAAATAAATTATTGGATGATAAATCATCCGTTTCAAAGTTTCTATAATTTAATGGATTTTTTACATGCGAAAATACATTCACATATGCAACTCCAAATAATGCAATCACGATACCAATATTATATGAAAATGCCAAACCAATATCAATCAGTAACAATGCAATATAGAAAAACAAAATAACTAAACTATAATTCTTGTGAGCATGTATGGCCCAATTGTCAATCTTTCTGTTTCTATCTAATAGGTTCACACTATTTAATTTCCATTTAAAGAACATTACATTTAAATAACCAATCTTTGTTGGTGCATGAGTATCTTTATCTGTATCTGAATGTTTATGGTGTGCTCGATGAGCCAATGCATATGAAAATGGTGAACCAAAAGACACTAAACAACTGCTATAGCACATTACGATATGCCAAAACTTATTTACGTCAAATGATCCGTGTGAAAAATAACGGTGTAGTGCTATGTGATGTGACCCCCATAGTAAAACCGCATACCAAATAAAAGGCAAAGCCACATACCACCAAGAAAAGTTAAAGTAAATGTAAACTAAACCAACAACTGAAAGTAGTACCTGTATCAGAATTGTAATTTGTGATACTTGGTAAGTGCAGGTGAAAACATTTCTTTTAAGTGTATTGAGGTTTATCATTTAACTTGTAAGATGCTTCTATCATCTTTTGTTCCATTTTGAATTTAGCCACATGAAATTCTCTACCAATCGTGTAAGCCATTTTTCTAAAAATGTCAATTTTTATTGAATCTAATTTTTTTCGATATGTTTCTGCTTCATCGATTAGTGTATTAATGTCACCACCATATTTAAAGTGTTGAGTTAGTCCTTTAGTATCGTAAGCATCACATATTATATGATAACGATCCTCATCTGATTCGTTTCGTATTTGATGCATACAATTTACCCATAACATATAAACAGAACCATCAGCTGGCATGTGTGCTTCACCGTGTTGGGTCCAATGCACACATTTTTCATTTGTTATTAAAGGTATATGAATTCTAGCAAGATATTTTTCATCTGGTGCATCACGATGAACTATACTTTTTGAGTGAGGTTTTAAACAAGTCAATCTCATTCTACGAGGATAAAAACCTTTAGATTCTAAAAAGTCAACAACACTACCTAGAGCGCCAACACAAGCATTTGTTTTATTTTTGTGTTCGAAAGCATGAGAGTAATCTAAAAATTTGGCTAAGTGATAATTAAAAGTGCCTGATTTCCAATATTTGCGGTAGCACTTCTCTATGCCAACTTGGAAACCATCACGATAGTCACCACTTCTACTTTGTAAATTCCATCCGCCAAAATTATTATAACCAAATTCAGAACCTTGAAACACCATTGGCCCAACTTTTTTAACTTCTTCTAAAGATTCTCTTAATAATTTTATATCAACACCATAAGGCAATTGTTCAATCCATTCCATATTATCCCTCGCAAGCTAAACAAATTTCTTCTGTGGCTAATGCCTTCAAATCAATTTCTTCAATTACTTGTCGTTCAATCTTCTTGCTTACTTTATCTGCTTTAGCCAACTTTTCACTACGACAATAATAAAGCGTTTTTAATCCTTGTTTCCATGCTTGAAAATGCACCGCATGAAGATATTTTACATTAACATCTGGTCTAAAAAATAGGTTGACAGATTGCGCTTGGTCAATGTAACTTTGTCTGTTAGCTGCATGGTCCACCAACCATCTTTGGTCAATTTCCATAGAGGTCTTATATACATCTTTTTGCCATTCATCCAAAAAGTTGAGGTGTTGAACACTTCCGTCATTTGCGATGATTGATGACCAAATCTCATTGTAGTCCAATTTGTTGTCATTTTGACATTTCTCCTGGATAATTTTATCCAAATGTTTGTTTTTGTTTAGATGTGAGCCGCTCAATGTGTCCTGTCGATAAGCATTAGCCCGAAAAGGCTCAACAGAAGGGCTTGTATTGCCCATGATGATCGATGAACTAGCATTAGGAGCAATAGCAAGCATATGTGAAAACCTTTGGCCTGTGCCTTTGGCATCAGGTGCTTCACCTCTTTGTTTTCCTAAATATATGTTTGCTTGATCCAAATAAGCTCTGATGTGCTTAAACATTTTCAAATTTGCGCCTGTTGCTTGTGCTGATTCCCACGGAATATTATTTTTTTGTAGATAAGCATGATAACCTAACGCACCAATACCAATACTTCTTTCCATTGTAGCAGAGTATTTTGCTCGCTGAACCGTGTCTGGTGCATTGTCAATAAAATACTGTAACACATTGTCAAGCATCTCTGCTACATCACGCAAGAATAATGGATCATTTTTCCATTCATCATAGTATTCTAAATTGACCGATGAGAGGCAACAAACTGCTGTGCGTTCTTTGTCAGTTGGTAGAATAATCTCTGAGCAAAGGTTGGATTGCTTGATTGATAGGCCTTTAGCCTTTTGAAACTCTGGCATTAAGCGATTGCTTGTATCAATAAAATGAAGATACGGTTCACCAGTCTGCATACGAATTTCTAAGATTCGTTGCCATAATTCTTTAGCTGATACAGTATCACGCACCTCACCACTATGTGGGTCTTTGAGATTCCATGTATCATCAAATTGTGGATCAAGCATCGACTGCTCAATAATATGCATAAAATCATCTGTTATGTTGATACCATGATGAAGATTTTGACAACGCATATTCTGGTCGCCAGTTGGCTTACGCATTTCTAAAAATATAAGAATATCAGGATGGCTAATATCGAGATAAGCAGCGTAACTGCCACGCCTGGTGCGGCCTTGTCTGTAAGCCAAACTAGAAGCATCATAAGTGCGAAGATGAGGCATAACCCCAACAGACTTATCATCTGCCGAACGAATTCCAATACCGATTCCAACTCCGCCTCCTAGCATCGAAAGCCAATTAACTTCTGCGAGGCAATCAACCAAACCTTCCGCAGAATCATCCAGATACGGGAGAAAACATGAAATAGGAAGACCCCGCTTGCTCCTACCAAAGCTAAGAATGGGAGTGCTATAAGAAAGCCAATGTCGAGAACTATACTCATATAACCTTTGCGAGTGCTCAGCGTTCGACCCAAAAGACTTAGATACATATGCAAACCTTTCTTGTGGTGAGGTTTCATCCTCACGCATATAACTTTCTTTTAACCTTTTTAAACCTAATTCATCAAAAAGAGAATCACGGGAAAAATCAACGGTAATACCGTGGACAATATCTGACATTCAATACTCCAGTTATTTTGTTACAAATTCATTCGCCATCGGAAATACTTTGGCGATTACTTCAGCGCATTTTTTTGCTATTTCGATGTGTTCTCTCTGTGTGCCATTTGCGGAACGGAGTTCTATGTAGTGTATCCAACTACGCAAAGTTCCATTCATATACAAACGAGAAACAGTATTGCCTTCGGGCAGAACAGCCCTAGCCTGTTCCTTTGCTATGCCTTTTTCAATTGCCCAACGATATGTTTCTTTGGCAAGTGCAATAAGGACTTTTTGTTTGTGTTTCCATTCATCACAAATTAAAGCTTGACCCAAGGATCCATCCATTTTTATACTATTCTGTCTATTTTTTGGGTCTTGAAATCTGGCATCCCTTAATTCAAATTCTAGGTCTTTGGTAGGATCAGCATAACGCTGTGAAAACTCCTGAAAAGAAAAAGAACGGTGTCTTAACATCTGCCTTGCTATATCTCTTGTGGTTTCTATTTCTAAACAAACACTCACCATCTCTAATGGTGACCAATGCTGATTCTTTATGAGATAACGAATTAACTTCTCGCTCGTGTCTGTGTTGGTTTGATTGTTTGGGTTAGATACTCTAGCACAAAAAGCAATCAATTGTTGGACATCGTTAATATCTGCTGGCATTGTACCTGCAGCTTCAGAATAACTAATCAATTTCACATTCATATTTTCTTCCACATGTTAAATCTTAACTGCGCTTCGATACTTCTGAAGGAGTTACTACTTATAATTCTTTCTATCTCATCCACGCTTTTTCCAGCAATAATCATTTCATTTATGTCCTTGCCTTGGGTGTTGCTTGGCCAAATTACGACATTGTGACCTGATTTGATTGCATCTTGCATCATCTTTACGATTTCTTTATTGCGAGGTTCATTATCAAAAATTAATAACTTTTCATCTGCTGAAATTTCATCTGATACAATGGATAAGTTGGCATCACCACTGGCCACACAATTGGTAAGAAACATTGAATCGATAGGGCCTTCTACAACCTTTACTAGTTGCTTGAGGTCTACACGGTCCATACCGTAAATCAACTTGTTCTCATTCTCATTTGTGCGAAGCGTGACATATCGTAGCGTTTTGTCATTTGTTTCTAGCGCACGGCCTGATACCGCAATTAAATCATCATACTCATCATAGAAAGGAATTACAAGGCGAGCATCATCAACTAACTGCTTACCATGATTTGGTATTAAAACATCTATGAATTGTTTGTAATGCTGAGTGAATAATAATTTACTGTATAGTTTAGAAGGTATCTGCCTTTTAATACAGTAATCTAAACAAAAATGTCCACTTGGTAATTTGTCAACCCACTCTGCGTGTTCAAATACCTTTGCTTTTTCAACTCGGCCAAATTTGGGCGGTTGTATGTTGAGGACTGTGTTTGCTGAGTAGGAGTTATTGGATTCACCTGTCTTATACTTTTCCAGAGTGTATTCTCGGTATAATGAGGAATCAATATGCTTGAGGAAGTTACCAACATTTGCGCCTACTCCACAGTTATGGCATTTAAAGATGAGGTCGTTGCCTTTTGAAAAGACATAACCTCGGGCTTTGGATTTGTTCTTCTGACTATCGCCGCAATATGGGCAAGAGAAGTTGAACAAATTACTATTCTTCTGCTTGAAGTTACGCAAGCGAGAAGAAACTAATCGTAAATACTTTGTATCAATTGGTAGTGACATAATATAATCATAACATAAAACTCACAAAAAGTCAATATTACTTGATTAGTGTGCCTAAAACACCTAAGTTGACATTACCAAGAATCCATCCAACACTTACAGCTACTGCCACAATGGCAAATTTATATTTGTCTATCTCTGACAATATTTGTGGCAGTTTTGTTCCTGCATCATCATCTTTATGTTTTATCAAATCAATACGAAGGGCATCAATTCGTTCAGAAATGTGCCTTTCTACTTGATCAATACGGTCGTGTAAATCTCTAATATCGTTTTTCACTTCTTCTTCTACTTTTTCGTGTTGTTCGTGTCTTTGTTCATGTAAAGTTATCATTCTCATTATGTTTACATTTACTTCCTGTAACTTTTCAATTGATTCAGAAAGCTTTTCACAAAGGCGGTCGGTCTGCTCAACATCTTTGCCAAGCAGACCTATCTTTAATTCAACTTCGTGTATTTTTTGTTCTTCGGGATACATTTACTTCTTTTCTGGAACCTTGGTGCCTTCTAATTTTTTATGGACTTTAATATCTTTACATTCTTGTACTGGTTTGCCATCTTTACCATTTACAACTTTACCTGCTTTGTCAACTTTGTCTTTACATACTCTTTTGATTTCTGCTTCAGCTGTTGCTGAAACTGCAAATACTAGGCCTGCGATAAAAATAAGTGATTTCATTTTTGTTCCTTTTTAGCAAATTTTTCTGATGCGGTAAAACCTAAACCTGCAATCGCAATATACATCATACCTTCATAGATGGCATCTTTCACATCTAAATTCCAAATTAAGTCACCAATAAAACCTGCAGCACACAATACAAATGCGAGTAGTGTAACAACTCTTTTGCTACTGATACCTTCATCAGTACCATCTGTAAGCATACTATGATACCATTTCATTAGTGGCCGCCCATTACATGAAGTGCATGTTCATAGTGTTTAATTCTATCTTCTAAACCAATGTAACCACCATTGATTCTTCTTGTCAATTCTTTAATATCTCCTGTATCGGCCCACTTATTGAGATTGTTTGTTTCCCAGAACCAACAGGCAGATTGTGCAGCTCCTTCAAATGTAGCAAGATACTCAGGAATCTGTTCAACAGGTGTTTCAATACTCATCGCAAAGTTTTCGTAATTGCTTTTACCTGTCAATTGAATCAGACCACGGCCGCAATATCTGAAACCATCACCTGAAGCTTCATCACCATTTCCCATACGACTAGCGTAGATGCGGTTCGCAATTGCTTCTTGCTTGTTTGGTCTTGAAGCATAATCGTTTGCTAACTCATCGGTCGGAAAATACTTTGGAAATAGTTTACGCAACGATGCAGCACGATAATTTAAATTCTCTTTTAATGCCGTGAAACCACCAGATTCGTGAGCGCATTGTGCAATAAAGGCCGCAATACGATTTGGTGTATTGATCTCATAATCTGGCAAAAGTTGAGCAAGGGCATTATGCCAATGCTGAACATATGGATTTTTAGGCAGTAGTTGTTTTAATTGATCTAATGTAATCTCTGTCATGCTAACACACTCGCTGCTGAAATTGCGGCATTAATAGCCGTGTTTAATTGTTCTTTATATTGTAATTCTTCGGCATTCATTGATACTGCCTTTTCTACTTCTAAACCTTCCAATAAAGATTTATATTCTGCTGCATTTAATTGACCTGCACTATATGCGGCAGTGTAATCTTCGTATGATTGTGCTATTTGTTGTAAGTAATTCATCGTGGTTTCTTCCCTATGACTTTTTGGGCCACTTCAGCAGAGCGACCAATTTGTTGTAACTTGAGTTTGCAAAAAGTTTCAGATACAGTAGGACTTTTAACATACAATTCCTTTCCTTGTTTAGCGAGTTCTACCAAATTACCTGCTAGTTTGGTAGTATCTTCATTACGAGGAATGTTTGTAGCAAAATTCTTCAGTTCAATTGTGGTAAAATACAAACTATCTAAATTCTGTTTTGACTTACTATTATCTTTACAATCTTCTGCTGATAAATCTGCTTGTGTCTTAATACGATTGACCAATGCATATTCTGTGGTATCATAACCTGCCATCATATAAGCATCCCACAATGCACAACCTGATAATGAGGTTGAAATGATTGCAACTGCGATTAGTTTTTTCATTTTACACTATCACTTATTTGTTTTTGTTGTTTATGCCATTCAATCCATGCATCTAATTTATTTTTACATTCGTGATATGCACCATAATTAGCCGCAACCACTTGTAAAATATCACTCATCTCCGCATTATCTTTTACTTCTTTTAAACTTGGACACGAAACCTTCATTTCGGCTGGCGCATCTGGAAAACTCATTTTAACTGGTATGGATTTAAAACAACCAGTCAACAACAAAGGCATTAATAGTATGGTATATTTCATTTCACTTTTGCTGCATCGTTAAGTATTTTTACTACATCAGGTGAAATCTTGCACTCAGCATTTACTTTCACCTGAACTTCTTTAATTTTTTCTTGTATTACAACTTGTTGTTGCTTAATTGAATTGTTTTTATCTGTAAGTGCCTGACCTAATTTGTCATTGGCATCTTTGGCTTTTTGTTCTGCAACTTTTACTTTTTCTTCAAACTTCTTGGCTTCTTCGATCCAAGATTTAGATGCAAACAAATAACCTTCAGCAAATATGGCAACGATAAGAAGTGGTAATGCAATCGTTTTAACAATTGCACCATAACCATTAATTACTGGAATTCTTGCGACTATTGAACCAAAGAAAGTACCAATAACACCTGCAATTAATGCAGCGTGAACAATGTAACTAATCCATGAGTTCAATAACCATAGTATCATTTATCTTGAGGCTTTCGAATAAACACAGCAAAAGGAACAACCTTTTTCTTATTACGGAGGCTTACACCAGGTTCGCCTTGTTTGCCAACACCCATGCCAGCAATTTCTCCATTACCAACATTATTTACAGGTGAACCGCCAACCATACCTACATCTTCACCCATTGCTCTTTGTAGGCCACGAATAGCAAAATCGTGGTGCTGAACATGTTTTGGTCCTGCCCAATCTTGTTTATGTGAGCGTAGTGTATCTCTTTCTTTTTTCAAAGATGATACTACTGATTGTGTTTTTGCTACACCATGTTTTTTTACAAAATCACCATAAGAACCAAGACCTATAGCTCTTTTGAATTCATCGTGAGCTGGTGTATCTTCTTTTAATTTTCTCGCTTCAATATCTTTTGTAAGCTTTTCATGTTCGGCTTTAAGTTTTTCTTGCTCAGCTTTCCAGTAGTTTTGACGCTCTGTAGCATCATAACCACCTTTTTTTAAACCACTTAGCAATCTTGTTCTAGCTGTATTGTTTTTCATCATTTTATTTTTCTTAATTCCTGTGCTATGAGCATATCTACTGGAATATCTGAAGAAAGTATATCTTGCCCTTTAATACTTCTTATTACCTCAGGCATGCAACTCAAAAACAAAAGATATGTTTTGAGTGCTGAATAATCATCTTTCGCCATCTTAAAAAATAATAATCGTGTTGCAACTTCAGGACCAAAGACATTGTTTAAAACCACCAAGTGATTAATAACTAACTGCTCTCTTAATTCACCTAATTTACGGTACCGTTTAAATAACCTTTTGAGGTAATTAAATCGTTTCATATCTTCTCTGAATTCACTCATTATGCAATTTGGCTTATCATAAGCTTTCATCGCATACATCATTATGTTTTCATTCGTCAAATCTTCAAAAGACATTATACTTGTTCTTCTTCGTCTTCCTCCTCACCATCTGATAAAAGTTCATCCATTCTCGCATCATCGCCTACTTCAGCAAAAAACTCATAATGACCTTCATCGGTGAGATAATATAAAATATAAATGTTTGATGCTAAATTTTCTTGGCCAAATTGCTCTATTTCAAAAGCAACTTCATCTCCTTCCGGGTTAGCATCGTAAAGTGCTGGCATGTCAAAACCAAAACGATGCAGCACTTTACGAATTGCTTGTATACCACCTTCAGGAGAGAGAAAACTGCTATACAATTCATTTGTCAATCGATAGTTTATTTCCATACGAATTTTAGGGTTGTCAATAGCTGACGATCCTTCACCCGTAGGTTCATGCGCCTCGATTGCTTGACCAGATTCAATACTGGTCAATTCTTCCATAAATTGTTTAAATTTCATTAATACAGACTATCGCCATCACCACGCATAGAACCCATGGCAACTAAAGTTTCTGTATGAACACGACCTGCACGGCCACCCATTATTACTGTTAATGCAGCATTAGCACCAGCAATTGTTGCTGTTGGTGTTGATGTGTAACCACTACCGCCATTGTTCAATTGAATTCGAAGTAAAGCTCCGGTGGTGCCATCAAAATAAGCATAAGCATTAGCAGCTGAACCGCCGCCGCCGCCAACAAATGTTATAGCTGCATTTGTGCCATATACACCACTATTTGCTGTAATTGAACCAACTGGACCAGAACCTACCTTACGAACTACCCAACCAGCATGTTGTGGTTTTCCAAGGTTTGCAGCTGGTAAAAGTGCTTGTTCTGAAGCATCGATGCCAAATACACCAATAGCTTCACCGGTAATAAAAGCGCCGGTTTGTGTGTTTGCGTAATAGACCTGAGCATTTGCTGTAACTTGCGGTGTACTACCACCATAGCCTGTCATAGCACTTTGCTTTGGTGCGTTATTCGCAGCGTCTAGATTTCCCCAAAGTGACATTGTTTCTCTCCTAAGAATTAAAATTTGATAATGTATTTATGCCTGCACTCACTACTGTACTTTTGTTAATGTAGATGATAACTCCGGTTCTTTCTGAAAGGCATCTTCAGAACCCTTTTTCTTCTTCATAATATCTTTAACGATTGCAGCCTTTCGTGATTCTTCTTTGATAGGTGCTTTCTTCATCTTTTCTGCTTGTTTTTGCATGGCCGTACGAGCAAGATGGCGTGCTGTAGAATATTCTTTACCATATTTGCCAGCAACTACACTCTGTTTCTTTGGTTTATCTGGTGTAAATGGTAAATCTTCTTTTGCTTCTTTTGCAAGGCGTTTGATGGCACCTTTTACGCCTTCAATTCTTTTATCGGCCTTTACGCTCTTTTGCATACCTTTTGAAGAATAACCTTTCATCTGTGCGGCATAACTGGTCGCTGCATCTTTTTTGTTTTTTGCATCATCGGTAGCTTTTGTGGCATAAGAAGCAAGAGTAGATTTTTTTAACTCATCAATCTGCTCAACTTCTTCATTCATCTCAGCAGTTAGGTAATTGGCAACAGTAGAAATATAATCTTCTGCTAAAGTAATTTTGTTCTGACACCATTCTGGAAGATTATCCGCATCTTCAATCATGTCATGTAATTTTTTTGCGTTTGCCATAATTGAGCGCAAATCTGATTTGGCCATATCGCCTTCTTGGTCGTATTCACCAATGTCAAATTTATCTTTAACTGCTTCACTTACAGATTTCCAACCACCGCCCATGGCTTTGTATTTCTTTGCGGCCCAGCCATTAGCATATGCTGAAGGGTAAACATCAAACTTGGCCTTTGCTTGCGCCTTTGCTTGTGCCCATTTCTCTGGCGATGTTGGTACATTCTTTTCATCAATTTGTTCAACTTCTTCACCATATATTTTCTTATCTCTTTTAACTGCAGCACTATGTGTTTTCAAAACACCAGGATTCTTCTTTACAAGTTTATTTAATGTTTTGCCGCTTTCAATGTCTTTTGTTTTTTTAACTTCATCGCTGTGCTTTTTTAATAATCTTTCGCCAGATTTACCTTTCAACATAGAAGATAACATTCTATCATATTTGTCTTCATCAATTTGTTCTACTTCTTCTTTTTTCAGTTTTGTCATTGCGTTTGACATGGCTAAACCTTTCATTCGGCGATTTACGATGTTCTTAGCAATATCACCATATTCACCGTGAATATGCTTTAGATTTGCTTTAATATCTTTTCTTGCAGCATCTTTATATTTTGCATGAGCCATTGCAGAGATTTCAGCAATCTGTTCTGTTTCTTCTCTGGCCATTTTATATGACTGAGCAAAACTTCTCTCTTTGGTTGAAAGTGGTTTACCAAGTTTAGCTTTGCCTGCTATAAACTTATAATAGGTTTCGTGCTCACTCTCTTTTGGTTTTAATGATTTAAAACCTTCAGGCTTTTTAGTAGTATCTTCCTCACTAAAACCTTTTTTCTTAAAATTATCAAACTGCTTAGTGGTTGCTTTAACTACACCAGAAAACCGTTTGTCGGCCTTTGCAGTATTACCTTCTTTATCGGCCTTAGCAGAATCAGCGGCCGCCTTTTCTTTATAACGGTCTAACAAGTCAGTAGATAACTCTGTGATATTTTTTTGTTTATATGTTTTCATAGGTTCTCTATTTGGTTTATCAGTTAATGTTGATTGCGCTGAACCGGATACTTGTTCTGTAGTGCCATCAATATCTTCTTTTCTTAATTCTTTACGGCGTTCTTCGTTACTTTTAGCTTTTGGATGATCAGGATTTTTGTAAGGAGTTTTCCTCATTCCTTCTTTATCATAATTACCAGATTTTTTCTTAGAAATGGCAGTAGCGGCTGCAATTGCGGCCGCATTTGCTTCACCAATTGTTTTCAATCGTGTATAATAATCTGGTTTTTCATTTAAATGATCTAATGCAATTTCTGTTGCAGCCTGAACGTCTGAAGTATGTTCTTGTTCAACTTTAAGACCCATCTCCAATTGCTTTTGTATTTCTTCTTCTGAAACACCATGCTTTTTAGCAATTGATTGTATAGAAGGAGCATCAGAAGGTAAAGTAATAGTTTCTTTTACACAAGACCCTTTAGCATATGCTTTTTTACCTGGTGTTGGTTTGTAACCAGGCCAACACCGTTCACGCAATTGAAAAATGGTTTTCATTTCAGGCTTTCTCTTTTGCAATTTTGGTTGCCGTAGCATAAGCAACTTGTTTTGCACGCTCACCATAACGCTCTTTGAAACCAGACATTTTCTTCTTCATTGATTTAACAATTTCTTCTTTTTTCTTTGCTTCTGGTTTTGAAAGTGTACGCTCATCAATAGTAACTTCTTCAACACCATTGATTACATTAGCATCGAGAACTTCAATTTCTTCTTGCTTAACTGCCTGAACTGCAGCCGCAGCAACATCAGCCTTTTCTTTACCTTCTGATTTTGCTTGAGCCTTTTTAATCTCTGCATTAAATTCTTCTTCTGTTGGCTCTTCAGCAATTACAGCAAGACCATGCTCTTTATAAGCAGCCATCATTTCAGAAAAAGTCATTGATTTTTCTTCTTCTTGCTCAACTTCTTCTTTCTTTACTTCTTTTTTAGCACGAAGAAGTTTGAAGTCGTGAGCATCAATCTTGTTGTTTTTGTTGGCATCAATCTTGTGTTGTTGGCCTTTTAATCCTTCTTCCAACATCTTTGGTTCTTGCTTTGCAGATTCACCAGCCAAAATTTTGGCAACTGCATCTGCAACATTTCTTGTTTTTTGGTTGTTAAATTGCATTTTTTTTCTCCTGAGTTTTTGTTATCTTGAAATCTCTTCCCAATCCATTGATGCAAATATGTCAGAACCATTAATTGATGCTGCCACGCATAATGTGAGTTCAAAAGGTGTACCAGTTAATCCATTTCTTTCTAATTGAAATTTGAATAGTGCTTCTTTAAGAATGTCTACTGGTACAGAACTTTGTGTAGTAGAAGTTGTAAAGCCAGATGCTAATATTCTTCCACCAGTAATTGTTGCTGCGTCTAATTTATATTCAACAGACGAATTATCTCCTGCACTCACCCATGTACCACCTGTTGTCGTACCACCTGCTCTAACTTGCCAGTTATAAAATGAATTGTTTGTTATGGCTAATAGAGATAATGCTGTCATAATAACAATACCGTCTAATCTATTTGGAGTGGTTTTCAATCTCAAAGAAATTAAATTGTAATATGTTCCAGCAACAGCTAAATCAATTGGGCTATCAACTGGTGTTTGAACGGCTTGCTGCGATCCAAGCAATTCATAACCACCTTCAGACATAATGGATGAACAAATCTGTTTCATTGTAGAATTACTTGTTGTAATACCTGTATTCTTGATTTCATAACGCAATGGCAAAGAAGCCGTTGTCATATAAGGAACTGTATTTCTATTATCATTGTGGAATACATGTGCGGGAACCATTTTTCCATCAACAACAAATCCACAACGAACATCGCCAACGCCAAGCCACTCAATATCCATCCAAAGAATATTTGTTTTACTTACATCAATTCCACCAGTGTGTTCAACGCCACCACTTTGAGATGAGTAACCGGTGCCGTCAAACTTGTCTATACTCCAATTTGTTTGTGCAACTTTTGTTTCTGTAATTGTTCCTGTTGTGTTACTTCTCAATACAAAATAGTTTGTTGTACCATCATTTTCAAAGAAGATGCCATTCTCAGCTCCATAATAACCAACTCTTTGACGAACATTTGCTTTTGGTGTTTCCATGGCAAATGATGACAACATCAACAAAGATTTACCTGGTTGATATGAAAATACTCTTGTTGTTTCACGAATAATTTCTGCATTTGCTGTAGTTCCTACAGTCATCACAATCATGCTTTGGTTATTCACAAAAGCATAAGAACTATTTCCTGCTGTATTTGATGTTGCCCATAAACCATTATCAGAAAAACGATGTGTGCTATCAAAAAGAGTATATGTATCTGATGTTCGAAGCCGACCAAAAGCATCTGTCATTGTGCCAGACGGTGAAAGACGGTCCGACAACATATTCACTTCATAACGAGTGAATACTTGTCCTGAATCTATCTTGTGTAGGTCGGTTCTAAACTGTGCCACTTAGCAGTTCCACTTCCTTAATGCTTTGTTGATACGGCTATCTGGATCATTGGCAGTTTTAGCAGATGTTAAACGCTTCTTCATTCCACCCATACGAGCACAAAATGATTTACGGCGATTGGCTGACTTTGAACCAGGTTTTAATTTACTTGGCTTTGTAGTAACTGCCATAGAAAGTTTTGAACCTGGATTTTCACGGCGATACGATTCAATACCTTTACGATTCAAACCGCCAGATTCAGATTTACCTTCTTTGCGTTGCCATGCAGCAACTTCATCCAAATATTCTTCGTGTAATTCTTTTACACTTTTAATAGTTTTTTGTTGATGGTTTGGATGAACTTTTACATGAGAGTTATCAATTACATGCCTTAGAGCATCTTCATGGCTACTGTGCTCATTTTCTCCTCTAAATTCTACACCTTTAATGTGTTTAAATTGATGGTGTGGAGAACCAGTATGATGACCAGAATGTTGAGAAGTATGGTAGTCGCCATCTTTATAATGGTCGACATAACCAATATGATGCACTTCTTTGGAACCATGAGGTTTGTAATAAACTCCATGGGTTGATCCTTCTTTATCTGAATATTGTTTATGCAGATAAAGAGTGCCGCCGTTACTTTCTTCCGTGATAAATGATTTAAAAGATTTCATCCTATTGGCCTTTTAGCTTTAAATGTTTTAATGTTGATACCTTTTTGTTTCAATACATTATCATTAAAATCACTCATTGATGTAGCATCTTCACCACCGGCACCAATTGCTTCTTCAAATGGTTTTTTATTCTGTTTTGTTTTCAATGACGGCCTCTGTGCATTTTCTCCACCTGCCGACAAAGATAAACCAGGTTCAATGCCTTTGTCAATTGATTCTTTTACTTTTTCTTTTTGGCGGGAGCGGATTTGCCCGAGCGTGATTTTTGGGGTTGGGGTTTCTTTGTTGGTGCCTTGGATTTCGATGCCGGTGCCTTTGGCGTACTCGTTGGCGCTGGTGAGCTCGGTGTAACCTTCTGAGATAAGTTGTCTGCTCTCTCCTGTGCTACTCTGGTTGATCCGTCTAGCGGATGAGTTTGACTCTCTGATTTGCCAAAAAGGTTTTTGATTAAGTTCAACATCTTCATTCTCCTCATTTATTTTAATAACATAGCCATTTTTATAAGGCATGACTGTACCATTACTTGTATGTGCTTCTCTTGCAGCTGCGGCACGAAGCATAAATGTTCTTACTTTACCACTTTTATCTTTTAGAAGTTTAATTTCTTTTTTCTTTTCTTCTTCTAATTCAATCTCATCGATTCGTGTACCAAGCAATAGGAGGTTTAATGATGACGAATCAGACAACTGATATGATTCTGATAATTTACCTTTGCCAAAGTTAGATACATTAATTGGTGCACCTTTACGCTCTGGATCTGGATCATGTCGGCGTTTGGCAGAAACAGCAGATGCTCGTTCTTTCTTACTCAACTTAGCACGCTTTTCATTCGACATACATTTTGGTTTTGCTTCGCCTGGTTCACGAGCACATGGACCAATTGCTTCGCCTTTGCTGTTGATTCTTTTCCATCCACCTTTTGGATGTTTTGGATCAAACCATTGGCGCAAATCTTCGGTGAATACTTCTTCAAATTCTTCATTAACACCTTTCTTTGGTGCACCAGAAGAACTCGATACAGGAATATTTGGTTGCTGTGGTTCTTCTCTCTGTACCTCAACAAGTTTATCATGGATAGAACGATATGTAACTTTACCATTTTTACCGTAGCGGCCAAATCCATAATAAGTTAATCCTAATTTTCTAGCTTCTTCAGCAGCTCCAGAACCTGGATGTGGTGGCATTTCAGCACCTTCTTTTGGTACAGGCAATTTATCTGACAAATCTAATTCATGTGCAACCCATAAAGATGCTGCTTCTGATTTTGGTGGATCTGCTACGAATTGTTGAATATTTTTAAACAACTCTGTCATTTCATCTTTTTTAGCTTTAACAACATCCGGTGCGGCCGCTCTTAAATCTTCTGAGTTATCAAATTCAACATAACGATCACCAAACATTTTTGCTAATTCTGGTCTTGCGTTCTGAACTGCTTCCCATTTTTGACGGCGAATATCTTCTGGTACTGTTCTACCACCACGCTGTCCTCTTTCAACATTTCTTTGCGCTGATACTTCATCATTTGTATTGACCATAATCATTGAAGTATCATAACCAATTTCTTCTAAGCGATCTTTAATGCGACCAATCTTTTCATGGTCATCACCTGTGCCGTTAATGATAAGACCATTACGACCCATCAACGCTAAACGCTGACGTAATTCGGTCATATTTTTGGCTTTACCACGAACAACATCACGCTTTTCTTTTTCAGCTTCAGGCATTGTTTTATCAAGACCTTCTTTGTCCATCAAAAACTCTAAAGCTTTATCTGAATTGATTTCAGTAAGACCGTGACCATCAAGTGTGTTGCTAAGAACATAATCTTTACCAGAACCAGGACCACCTGCTAAAAAAACTGCTTTGAAAATGGCCTTATCATGCACACCTTCAATAAGCAATTCTTGGAAATCTTCGTTTACATCTTCGTTCATTCCCATGCCTTTGCGAACATGGTTAAACATTTCTTTTGCATGAGCATCAGTCATCGCTGAAGGAACACCTTTGCGAAATTCTTTGTAATTGCCATTTGAAGCATGCTCACGCATTTTGCTTGCTGACATACCTTCTACGCCTTCAGCATCTGGATCACGCTCACCGGCAGAATGAACTTCAATGTGTTTAAAGTTATAAGAACCATGTGGTCCTTTTACACCATTATATTTGTGTAGAAGTTTATGATATTCTTCGGCACGGTCTGAGCCGCCAACCATGTGGAAATGTGTTACACCTTGTTTGTGTAACTTTGCGGCTTGTGCTAGGAAATTTGGTGCAGATGCGTCAGATGACGATACATTGACGCCAGGAAAAGCACGCTTAGCATGCTTGAGTTTTTGTGCGGGAGAAAGAGGATTTTTCTTTGGATCTTGTGAGTGCGAAACAACGATATGTGCAGAACCACCAACTTTTTTGGCAATTTCTTGTACTTTATTGACAAGTTTTTCATGGCCAACTGTAATTGGGTTCATACGCCCAAAGGCCATTACTGCATGTTTTTCTTTCTGCTCTAGCAGAAAATCGCTAAATTTCATATCTCTCCCGCCTCTACAGCGTTACATTGATATGCTATTTATACGGTTTAATCTGTTCTAAATGTAACAAAACCACCATGCATTTTAGGAACTGAGTCTGGTTGCATGACTATTCTTGACATTCCTATCTCCATAGGAATCTTTTCGCCAACATTGCCTTTATCAAAAACAATGATAGAATCGTACACAGACATACATTTAACATTACGAGTGAAATAATCAGGTTCTTTCTGGCCTCTAGCATGATCTGCATTGATACTATCAATCATACCTTTTGCGACATTATTAATTGATTCTGGTTCTTTAATACTTCCACCATGAGAATCCCAATATGCTGCATGAGTATCTTCAATGAAGTAAATGCCATCATCTGCCAATTTTGGAAATAAAAATTGAAAGGTTTTATTAACATGAGCAACATGATGTGAACCATCATCAATAATCAAATCGAAAGCTCCAAATTCATCAATTAGACTTTGTAGAAATTTTTCATCAGTTTGATCACCAATACGAACATTTATGCCTTCTTGTTCATGCTGCTTGCATAAAGGATTAATATCTATGCCAACGATTGTAGCTTCTGGAAAATAATAACGCCACATTTCTAAAGAACCACCATTTAAAATACCAATTTCTAGTATCTTAATTGGTTTATTACGAATAGGAGTAAAATGCTTTTCGTAAATTGGAAAGTAATGTTTCCATTTTGTAATTTTTTTACCTTTATTTGTTGTAAAATAGTTCCATAGTTCCATTAGTATTTCTCCGTTTCACCTGATCCAGCAACAATGCCAGAGCATTTTATTCTATCAAATTCAATAACATATCTTCTATCTAGGCACAAGTAATGAGCATGTTCAGTATCAATTCCGTGTGTCATAACATTACTTATCATTGGTCCTATTGTTTGTAAGTAATTATCTAATAAAGATGGGCAGAAAGAATACATTCGTGTAATATACAAATGGTCAGTAATGTTTGTTTTTCTTTCTGGTGACATCCAAGAAGGGATAGATTTTTTAAAAACATATTTGCCATACATGTTATTATATTCTGAAATATCAAAATCTTCGTCTAATAAAGTTCTAGCAGAGTATTTAAAAATTCTTTTTACACCATGTAAAAAACCCATCAGTTGAGGATTTTGCTTGAATTGCATGAGTGTATTAAATAACATCAACAATTCAGCTTCACTTTTTTTGCCTGTTTTAGCAAAGTTATTAATATCTGGATGAGTAGTAAACCATAAAGCTTGACAATAGTTACCAATTATTTCCTTTATTTTATCAGGAACAGGTTCAGGAGATCCATCAACGAAAAGAACTGCCGCTTCAGGCACTCTATCTCTTAAATTATTTAAGGTGTTTATTGTTTGTTCTAAACGATCATCACTATTAACAACACCAATGTTAGCATTTAATGCTGAAGTGACGATGAATAGGTTTCTATCCGGTATAAAGCTCATAATTTTGTTTCATTGATTCAATCATTAATGATTCAATGTCCTTGTTTGGTTTCCAATTTAATAATTCCTCGGCCTTTTTCGTGCAGCCTAACGAAAACTTTTTTACTTCATTTTCAATTACAAAATCTTGTATGGGTTTGGTGCCTTCATATAAATCATCGTATCCTGACCAATATTTAGCAGGCGGATCAAACTTATAATCAAAGCTGCCAAAAGCCTTCTTCGCATATACAACAATATCACTTACAGAAGTTAATGTACCAGTACAAACATTAAAGATTTCTCTATCAGTTCTTGGCAATACTTTTTCAATCATTGACACCACATCATCAACATGAATATAATCTCTTGGATGATTACCAGAAGAATAGAGTGTGATTGGTTCTTTTCTTTTGACCTGACGCACAATATAATTCATCAGAGGTGGTGATTTACGGTGAATATCTTGCCGTGGGCCAAACACATTGAAGAATCGTAATGTAGTAATGTTCATATCATAGTTGCGTATGAATGATTGTATTGTTTCTTCCATTAGTTTCTTTGACAATGGATAAAACAACTTCGGCGTTACAATAGAAGATTCTTTAAATGGCGCTTCTTTTGGATCATTGTTCTCATAGATTGCTGATGTGCTAGCAACAATGACATGGATACCTTTACGGCGTGCTGCATTAAGTATATTGGCTGTACCGCCAACATTTACATCAATACAAGTGTGTGGATCTATTTCACATTGAGGCAAAGAAGAAATAGCTGCAAGATGAATCACCACATCAATCTCATGGTAATCAAAGTAATTTGATAATTGTAGATAAGGGAGTCTAATATCACCTTTGATAAATTGACAAAAGAATTCACCGTTCTCTTTTAGATTTTCTTCGTAGCCGTTATTCAGATTATCATAGGCAATCACTTTATGGCCATTCTGTGACAACTTTAATGATAGCGTAGAACCAATGCCGCCTGCAGCTCCTGTAATAAAGATATTCAAATCAAATCTCCTAAATCTTCACTATCTCTTTTGATATTGACAGCAAGGGCAGTAGGATATGGGTTTGAACTTGCATAATCATTTATCAATATTCGTTTGCTATGATGAATACCCATAATCAAAGGACAACCACCAAAACCCAATTCGTCTAGCATATTCATTGTCAATATGCCATATTTGTCCGGTCTGGATGTGGTAAATACAATCTTACATCCTCGCCTTTTTTCTTTTAATAGAGCAGTCACATTGTCCCAAAGTGGTTCACATGGCTCATTGTAGTCCCATTTTGATTTAACAATAGTGCCATCAATATCACAGAAGTATGTTGGTTTATTATTGAAATCAAACCAATCTTCTGCGGTGCCAACATCGATAAAGTTTTCTACTTCACTTTCAAAAAATATATTGTTTTGCGAAATCATGTAATCTACAATATTAGAAACAAATATTTCACCAGTTGTAGATAGTTTATCGAAAGCATCAACGAAACTTTGTGCTGTTTCAAACTGATAGCCACCAACACAGAAATGGTCACTTACAATTCTTTTCTCTACAACTGAATTGATGATGCCTTGGTCATTTGTAAGTGTGTAACTTTTGGCACCTGCCGTTCTTATACTTGGATGTTTTGAAAGGTTAGCAACATAGATTATATTACCTTCTTGTTCGTTTGTTTCATAAAAACCATCACAGTCTTTAATGAGTAAAGCAGAAGATAAATTGACACGACCTCGTTTGATTGCTTGATAAACGGTATCTGCTGGGCCTGAAGTAAGTTTATCTAGTATCACAATATCAATTTTATTACCAAATGCCTCATTTAATTTTTTTCGAGCCATGTATTTTTCATCATGCTCCTTTAGAATGACAATTGTAACACGGTTTTTGCCTATGTAATGTTCTGCTGCATTTTCAACCATTAATCGACCAGAATAATCTGTCAGTAGGTATTTTGGTCGCATATTAGGAAACCGTGATGAAGCACCGGCGCAAGGAATAATTACTTCCATAATTTTCTTATCTCACTTTCAACAAAATACTTATCATCATTAACATGCGTATAAGGTAAAACTCGCATCAACATTAGTATTAACAAATAATCACTATAATAGCAGGTGTATGTTTTAAGTGTATCTTCTAATACTTTTAGTTTAGAATCAAAAAAGAGAATATCTTTACGAATGAACCATTTACACTTAATATCCTGCATCAACTTTGCTAAATCAAATACATATGAATCATATTCTGTGGTCAATGGGTCAATCAATATAAAACCACCATTCACCTCATATAAAATGTTTTCTAGTGTCAAATCACCATGATATTCGGAAGATGGTAGTGTTTTTGGCAATTTAGCATACAACTCACTTGCAGTAAAAGGTAGTTCATATTGATTCCAAGGAAATACGGAAAGTTTTTGGTCATAAATTTTAGAATAATCTTTTTCTATCGTTTGACTGGACATTATGTTTAAAGTGTTTGTCAGAAATTCACAAAGTTTACTCACATCATGTGTTGTTAGATATGTTTTAATATCTTGGTGTTGGATGTATTCCATATCATATGCATCACCATATACATCCAACAATTTTGGTATTGGTAGATGAAGTCGAGAAAGAGCATCATATCGTTCCAAATTACGGCCAACGCCGCCAGTCTTTCGAACAAAGATACGATGGTCTTTCTGCATCAATTCAACTTTACTCATTGAATGGCCTTTCAATTGTTTTATTACTTTTGCCAAAATTCAAAATCTTCTCTCAACAATGAATGCCATGTTCCGTTGTGTGGGCCTGGTGGAAATGGATGATTTGGATTAAAGTAAACTAAATTTTCACCAACCAATCCTTTTTCACGCCAATTTGCAGCCATCATTTCTTCACCAATCATAATTGTGCCACGGTCATAAAACTTTTCAATTTGATTAAAACAATCTGCGTATTTGTCCATATTAGAAGAAGATGAAAAAGCAAACTGGTCATTACCAAAATCTCTCTGTGGTGTCATTCGACAATTTGGAATATAAAGTTTACTATTGTCCAATTCAGTAAAAGGTATTGTAAGATTGATAGCAAAATCGTAGCGAGAACGAATAACCCAATCGTAAGTTTTAGTTTTTTCTTCTTCATGTATAATTTTTAGTTCATTAGCTTTCATCAGAGAGTATGTTAGATTCCATGCAGCACGAGCAGGATCTTTTACTTTCCAATTTGGTTGTGGTGGCGGAACTCTAGTAAACTTCGACAGGTCATTTGTTAAAGGTTTTTCTATCATTGTTGCAACTGGTGCATAAGCAGAAACATCTTCTACACCAGGTGAATCCCACACATGACAAAATACATCTACATCATAAAGGTCTAATAAATTATTTTTGTGATATTCATAACCTTGTTTAACACATCTTGGTTGTCCACTTAAACATAATGCAATTTTCATTTTTTAATTTTACCTTTGTATTGATAGCGATAAATTACCTTCAAGTAAAGAGTATATGTTTTTTTCAAAATAGTTTTTTAAAATTAACATATGGGGGCAATATCTCTGCTTATTGTGTATTTCAATATTTGATTCTGATATTTTAACTAATTCTTTTAAATATTTAATAAATCCTTCACTAAAAGGAGTTCCAAATAAATCAACTATATTAGGATATAAAAAATAATCTGAAGCAAATTTATTAGGGATTATAGAAAAAATATCAGAAACCATACCATAAGAATGCTCACTTGGAGTTATGACTTGATCAGGATGAGCATTTATCATGTCTAAAACATTAATTTCTTTTTTAATGTCAATATCGTATCTAGTTGAAACAAAAAAATCATATTTTAAATTAACCAACTCAAAAGCTTTTCTTTTACCATAATGTAATGAGATAGAATTTATAAGTTTATCAGGAGTAACTAAATTTTTTGGATTTTTTTGTTGAATTTCTTTTTGCATTTCTTCAAATAGAGGAACATTAACATCATAATTTTCTATTAATTGTTTTGTAGGAATTAACACTTCATTTACAAGATTAACATTTGATTCTTGCCAATTATGGCAATATACATCTAAATTATTAAATTTAACAAATTCTGATATTTTTTGCCAAGTTTGCGTAAATGATCTTAATTGACCAGAGAGAAGTAAAGCTCCTTTTTTCATTTTATCCATATTTTGCCTCTAATATTTTTCTCCAATTAGGAATCCTATCATATTGATGAACAATTGTAAAGGGTATCCCGGTAGATGTTGTAACAATATTAACACTCATTTTTGGTTCCGCTTCTATTAAAAATGGCCTGAACTTTTCAATCTTTGTTGGATCTCCTGTCGTGCCAAGTTGTGCAGCCCAAGCATCTTCCGACCTCAAATATACAGAAGTTTCTTTATACGGCGACATTGAAATCATAAAGTTGAATGTAGATTGGTCACAAATAGGAATTGGTCTGCCTTGCGTGGCAACAAAGATATTACAAATCAAATCACGCAGAGCATGACCACGACCTGCAAGAACACCCACATTATAAATTTCATTATCTTTAAATTTACTGTAAATGAAATCACCAAAAGTTTGGTGTAGATTTTCATTTCCCCATGGTTCATCTTTGTAATACATGCTCTCAGAAGCAAACATCAGGTTCTTATCGTCAGTCAAAGCCTTTTCGATATAGTGAATCGGATTTTGTTGGAAAATAACATCTTTCACATCAGTAGTGATAGCATACCGATATTCATTTTGTGAAAGGTAATTGTAGATATGCAAGAATCTTTCCACATGCGGAGCTCGACCCGTTTGTGGATAAGTTAGATTTCCTTGTGTGTCTTGTTGAAAACCTACAACAATAAAACCGGCGTCAGAAACTTTCTTTACCGTATCTTTGTCGCAGTTCATTAGAATCAGGACTTTATCACCTTGAAATCCTGATTTGTTGATTGAGTTAACCCAATACTTTAAAACATTCCAATCGTAGTTACTGGCACCACCAATTATCAAATCTTTCATAACGACCTCATTGTATATTAATTACTTATGCTTGCTATAGTCCTTAAACCGTTTAATTTCTTGGCCTGGTGTTGCATTTTGATAATTTCGCCGAAGTGTGTCTGTTCCCCATTGGCCCGCACCAGCAACAGGCAATATATCAGGTTTTATTTCTTCGCTCACACTTTTATGAAGTTTCACATTGGTAACAGACTGCACATGTTTCCAAGCAGCTTGAGTATCTTTATTCTTTATATGTTGTTCGAGCTTCTTCTTTTGTTCTGCGTTGGCCTTTTGATGAAACTTAAACATTTCCATCGCACCAATATTGCCAACATAAGCGGCTTCGTCTACCTTACTTTTAAACATTAACCCCTCGTCAACTTTAATATTTTTTGCATTTGTTTTTCGATGATTGGTCCACGGTTTGGCCAATGAATATATGGTTGACTAGCAGTTTTATAAAGATTGGTAAGAAAAGGCATAATAATTTTTTCTACTTGTTCTAGCCTTGCTTTATATTCTTCAACTGTTTCATCTTTTTCGGCAATAACTGCCTGATATTCGGCCTCGTCAACTGTGGTAAAACCAAAGTCATCATCACCATATTGTTTAAGAATGTCATTGATGTTGTATGTCATTATTTGTCCCAATTCTTTGCTGCATTGAAGTTTGCTTGACTGAATTCTAAACGATCAACCAATTTAACAGCATTACCTTTTAATCTATCTACTGCAACAAAACCTTCTGGTGCAGTAATTCTGAAACCACTATCTGTTTTTACAAATGTGCCAATTGTTTTAACTGTTTCTAATTTACGAATAATCATTAGTTTAGCATCCACCAATAAATTTTGTAAATCAAAAATTGATCTTAGTTGCGCTGCATTTTGACGAAAAAACCGCATAAGTTCTGTTTTTGCTGCAATTCGTTTTCGTTTTGTTTCTTCTTTCTTTACATCAGCAATATCTTTATTTAGCTTAGCTTCAATCCAACGTATCAATTCAAGTGTGTGCTGGTTTGTATTGGTAATTTTTGCACCTTGGCGAACTTTAGCATTATTAAATGTTTTAATGTAAGTTTTAATTGTTTCGTTTGAAGAAATACGATTCAAAGTCATCGAGGACATACTTTGAAATGTGCGGCCCGCCAGTGAAAGAATTGTGGTTAATTGTTTTGTTTCTTCTTCTGTAAATGTAGCAGAACCAGAAATGTCAACAAATGAGGCATCACGGAACCAAATATCTTTGGTATTCGTAAGGCCACCAATATCAACATTAAAAGATGCCTTCATATCCTGCATCTTTTTGCCTGTATATGATGTATGAAACACCACACCTACCTGAGCATCTAGCATCGAGCGAGCCAGTTTAGTATCAGAAGGTACCGCATAGACAATGGTATTTGGTTGAAATGTAATGTAAGATTGATTATCGATTACTTGCTTGTCAATATCACCTTTTGTAAACATCATATCGCCTTGCAGGACACCTTTGATGCCAAGTTTTGGTAGATAACGCAAAGCTATTTTGAGTTTTTTATTCAGACCTTCTGTTGGATGGTTCTCATCAATGTCATCTTCTGTATAGTTTAATTTTGGATTGACATTGAAAACGCCTTTGGTGCCAACAAAGAACTTACCATTTTCTGGATTAATGCCAGCAAAAATAGCAGGTGCACCATCCCATTTGGTGGTGACATTTACTTTAGTATCAGCATGACCTGCTAACATATTGCGAAGTGCTTGTAGAAAGTTGATGGCAGACCTGGCACCTGATACGCCAAAATTTAGAACTTCATCCTCAATATGCTCGAGGTGAACATTTTTACCTTCTTTGCTTTCCGTTAAGTATTCTGTAAAATTCATTAGCTATACTTTATAAAAATACTACTGTTTTTTGTAGCAGATGAAGCATATTCAAAAATGTATTTGCAGAATTCATCTTCTTTTTTAGATTGTAATACTGCATAAACTAAACTAATACCAAGGTATTTGGACATCCACCAAGTTTTATCTTTTCTATGGCCAGCTTTTGCTTGCATTATTAAATCTTCTAAACTTTCTTTAGATTTTGACAAATATTTAAACATCGTAGCAAATTCTTTGAAATCGGAATCTTTTGGTTTTTCAATTGGTACTTGATTGGGTTGTGTTAACTTTGTTCTAGGAACTCCAGCTTCTATAGCACCAGACATTACAACTCCACCACCAATTTTTCCGCCTGCTGCACTTTTACCTTTAATTTCACCTTGCCAAGAAGATGGTTGTGGTCTACTAGAAAAATTTCGAAATTGAATTTCACCATCTACACCTTCTGATTTATATTGAATGTAAATATCTTTTGAATCAAACATATTTGCGCCAAGTTTTATTCCTTTAAACTGTGCTATAAGTGGTTTACCATTATTAAAAATTTTAGAGTGTGCTTCAGTTGCTTTAGGATCTAATTTTTTCAGAGAAATACCAATTAAATTGGTTTTCGCAAATTCATCATAGATGTAACGATTATAATCTCTGAGAGTTGGCCACCCTTCTTTTAATCTGAAATCTTTTTTGGCCATCCAAATATCAGCAGGATTCCATTTATCATCACCACTAATGCCACTATCTTTTTTAAATTTTCTCCATTGATCATAAATGGAATCTACGAACCTACCGCCACGATAAAATTTAAATCTTTTTCCTGTTTTAGCACCAGGCACTTCTTCAAAAATTTTATTTGATGTTTTTACAATGCTGAGAAACCACTTTTCATCCAAACCTTTCATGCATTGTTTTAGTGTTCTATCACAGTCGGCGTCAGAAATTGTTCTTTCTGTAACTTGTGAAATATCACCAAGAGGTTTACCATAATGCTGTCTTGTAGCACAAGCATAAGCTTGTAAAGATTCAGCAAGTGCAGTTACTTCTGCGCCGGCACCAGATTGGCCTGAAGTATCAGTATTAACTTTAGTAGGAATTTTCATATTCATGTGCCATACTATATTTTTGAAAAATTTATTTGATTATTGAAATTTATATCTGGTTCAAACTCAAAAAATTCCATAATTCTTTTTATTCCACCTTTTAACCATTCTATTACTTTTTCAAAAAGATCTGTAACAAAATCTTTAATTTTTTTAAAAATTCCAGTAATTATATTTTCTGTTAAAAATATACCATCATAATAATCAAATTCTTCTTTTAATTTTTTAGCTATCAAACCAACAACACCATAATAATGGTATCGGCCAGTTTTAACTTTTTCAATTTTTTGGGACATTGTTTTAAATCGGCAATCTACATTTGTCACTTCAGAAACTTTTTTAATTAGTTGTTTATTTTTTATTTTAGCGAATTTATTATTTTGCCCATTTTCGTCCGTAGAAAGTAACCAAATAGCCTTAGCTTTAGAATCACCAAATTTAACTTCACCACTCATAGCTTCATATACGAAATTATATTTAAATTCTTGATTTTCATTAAATAAATTTTCTAACATATTTTTTATTTCATGGTTTATTTTATTTGCTTTTTCAAGAACAATATCATTTCCTTTTTTTAAAGCTTCTCTGGTACCTCCTTCTTTTGTAAGCGTTAGTTCACTAAGCTTGTTCAATTTTAAATATATTTCTTTTGCTAAGTTTTCTGATTGCACACTTGGGGTGTTTTTAACCGCTGCATAAAAAGTAGCTTTGGCTTCTCTTTTTCCACCAGACATTAATTGTGCATCTCCCATTTTTATTGATATTCTTTCGTTACCTATTACAATATCAGTTTTTGGTGTTTTGGTTCCTCCTGCTACATTATATGGTTTCCAAAATTCTGCCCATTCATCAGTAACTTCCATACTTTTTAATTTATAAGCTTTTGTTCCAGTTACACCTTGTTGTTTTAAAAACTTAACAATGTTTTTTCCAGCCTGAGGTGATATTTTAGTTTTTTTTGAAAGTTTTGGAGGTTCAGTATTATTCCACGCAGAAACAATAACTAATTCCATTTTAGAACCCTCAGAATTAGATTCATTCAAAAACTGAATATCCTCAGAAATAAATTGTTTGAATGGTTTCATAAATTAATCTCTCTATAAGTTAATTTACTATTTATCTTATAATATCTATCTCTTTGTCACCTGTCCACACCTCAATCTCTGTTCTCAGTCGATTCTCTGTTTGGAGTGTTCTAAATCTACTACAAGCCTTCTTTTTCCACCATTCTACGATGTTTTCCAAATGGTGTTTATCATAGTTCTCCTTGTCTGGCACAAGTTTATCTGTCTTTCCAAGAACCACATCTTTAAAGTTGGAGAAGCCATAATTTGAATAGTAGTATCGTTTTTTTTCAGTCAAACCTTTGGCCTTTTCAATAGTGTTCATAAACAAGTCATAATCAGTCTTATGATTCTTTAATGATGCTTTGGTCATAGCAATAATTGTGTTGCTAATTTTTAATTTGCGACTAGATGCGTCAGCAGGAACAAATTCACCAACGATGCCTTCAACATAGTTTTTCAAATCTTCATAAGGTTTGCCGTGCATCATTGGTAGAAAATTGGATTCAGTTACACCGCCAAAACGCAAATAAGGTTTCATGCCATCATATTGTGATACGGCTTTTGTGGTGCCATATAAACTGGTCGTTTCAAACAAGCAAGTATTCATATTATATTTTTTGTCCAACATTTCTCTTACTTCATGTGAACAACAGATACCTGCAAGTAACTTTCCACCAAGATAATTGAAACCAAAAGGTTGTGCTGGTACAATTACGAAACCCATACCTGCAGCACGATTGAAAGCCTTTGTTGTTTCTAGTTCATTGGTCATTACACATTGAAGCAGTTCGTTTCTTGGTTTCATCATAATTGTTGGCGAACCAATACGAATAAAACCAACCCATTTCTTTGTTTTCTTTTCCATTACTGCAAGGCGAAGATTGCGACCAGGACTACTAAGGTTGTTGTGTGATGAAATTATATCCAAATACAACTGCCATCTTGCTGATTCCAATTCAACAACTTCAAACTCCATATCTTGTGGATTGATTGTGAAGTCATCAAATAAATCTGCTTCAGGTCCACAACCAGGCAGAGTAAAAGGCATCTCAGCAAGAGAGTTTAGTTTTTGCTCACGCATATATTCATCGATTCGGTTGAAGTCACCAAAATAATCTTCAAAGACCTTGGCACAATGTAAGGCCTGTTCATAATTTAAATTCATACTTTTAGTCCACCAAAATCACGATTAAATTTATTTTCTCGATTGCCAAATGTATTAATTGGGCCATTATCTTCATCTTGTCCTGAATCGGTAATGCCTTGTTGTGCTGATTCTTCTACATCATACAAGCGCATCTTAGACCTATCAACACCAACCACAAATCGTTTGAAGGCATTTGGATCAGAGTAACGATTTTTCAACTGTTTGACAAGTATCTGATTCAGGCTTTCTAATTCTTCATTTGTAATCAAAGCAAACATGAAGTCAGCAGTTGCAGGCAGACCAAACGATTCACTTGTATCTTCCAAACCAGGATCAGAATTCGTAAAACCACTTCTTGTTGTTTGTGTCGCAGAAACAATTGGTAGATTATTTTCTACAGCCAGACCACGAAGTTCTTCAGCAATTGATTTAATATAAGTGTAACTGTTCACATTACCGCCAGGTTTGATTCGAGCAGAAGCACAGATGTTAAGATAATCAATAAAGATAATATCAGGCTTAAATGATTTCTTCAATGCAAGTTCATTCAGCAAAGCACGAAAATGAAGGGCAGAGGCCGATGCGGTTGGATATTCTTTGATAATTAATTTGCCGTGTGTTTTAACTTTGAGTGATTCAAACTTGCGTTCATAATCATTCTTACTCATGGTATGTAGCTCATTGAAATCCACATTCAGCAAGTTCGCATCGATTCGTTCTGCAATCTTTTCTTCTGCCATTTCCATGGTAATATACAGAACATTATGACCTTGTGACAAACAACTGCCAGCCATATGACACATAAACAATGATTTACCAACACCAGTACCAGCAAGTGCGATATTCAAAGTCTTAACTGGTAAACCACCTTTTGTAATCTTGTTGAAAATATCCAAATCAAAGCGAACACGGCTTTCTACACGGTGATAAAAGTCATATCGGTCATCAAAGTCCTGCATATAATCGTGACCAACATTACTGTCAAAAGAAACACCAAGAGCATCACTTAATAGCTTTGGTATTTCTCCTTTGCTTCTTTTGGATTGTTTGTCATCTAAGATATGGACAGATTCCATGATGGCATTGTAGATGGCTTTATCTTGGCAAAACTTTTCAGTTTGCTCAGTAATCCATGCCAGTTCTACAGTTTCATCTTTGGTTTCTTTGATTGAATTGAGAAGTTCAATCGCTGACTTTACCTGTGGTTCTGTCAGCGATTTACTTTCGGTGAGATTAATTACAAGGGCTTCGTGTGATGGAAGATTTTTATATTTGTTGGTAAAATCAAAAACTTCTTTAAAAACAATTCGCTCCGCATCATCACTAAAATAATCAGAACGAATAAAGGGAATTACTTTGCGTGTAAATGCCTCATTGTAAATTAAGTTCTTCAGTATCGTCTGTTCCAGCCTCGTCATCTAATTCTTTCTTTTTCAGAATGTTATTATCAAAAATAGACACTAATATGTCACCCATCATTGTATCAAACTTTTTGTTTGATTGCAAGTCTTTAAATTCAAATTTACCTCCATCATCCAAAAAATAATCAAACTTAATTCTTGGAGGATCTTCTTCTACAACTTCAATTGTACCATAATGATAAACTACTCCTTCAAATTTTCCTTTTAATATGCGAATAGATGTTACTTTATCAACACCATCCATATCAACGAATCCATAATCTTCGCCTTCAACAGGCCATTTTTTCTCAGGCCGTAATTTCATCTTGTTCTTCCTGTATGATAGATCCAAAAGAAATGGAGTATTTTTGTTTAATAAACTCTTTAAACTTCTTATCGTTTAAAATATCTTTCCAAAATTCTTTAGTGTTGGTGTCCGATTCACGCAATTTAGCACCAAGTTCTCCGGTCTTTTGGTCAACTTTTGCATACCAACCCGCTGATGGTTTCTGAACAAAATTACCTTCTAATGCAATTTCTAATAGACCTGAATACCTTTGAATGCCGCCATCAAAAGATACTGTGACAGGAATTTTGGACTTCTCACGCACATAGCGAGATTTTTCAACATTGATAATGAAATTATAACCAGTAAGTTCACCAGCAGTTTTCTCTTGTTGGCGACCAAGAATCCAAATGGTATCAGCTGAGTAATAAGAACCTGTGCCACCACCCACAATATCTTTTGGAAACATACCAATCTCTTTGTATGTGTGATTCACAACAACCATTGGCACATCTTTAATTGTGAGATGTGGTGTAATCATACGAAACAATGATTTGATTTGCTTAGCACGGGTCATATCTGCAACAGATTTACCTTCAAGCGAATCTTCAACTTCTTTGCGTGAGGCCAAATTACCAATCGAATCAATGACAATAATCACTTTGTCATCTTTGTCGAGGCCTTGCAGCTGATTCATAATGTCGTGTTTCAGTTCTTCAATGTCGGTAATTGGCGTATGTAATACTTTATCCATATCGATATTGAATGTTTCAAAGTATTTCTGCGGTGTGCCAAACTCTGAATCATAAAACAAAACAACCGCATCTTTATATTTCTTTTGATAAGAAGATGCCATCAAAAGAGCAAACGCTGTTTTAAAGTGTTTAGAAGGGCCTGCCAGCATGGTAAGACCTGGTGTAAGGCCGCCATCTAATTGACCTGATAGTGCCACATTTATCATTGGCACATCGGTTGGTATCATATCCTTTTCATTAAAGAATTTTGATTTAGCAAGAATAGACGAATCTTTAATCGTTGTATTCTTTTTCAATTTATCTAATAAACTCATGTTAAAATGAACCTCCGTCAAGTCGTGTAATTTTATCTTTAGGTATAATTTCGTTTGAAGTTGTTTCTAAGTATGATTTAAATGGTACATCATTTTCAGGCTGATTGTCAAGCTTTTCATCTAAAATAGATTTATCTTTACCAATATGTCTGCGGTATGATTCTTGAGCTGCAATCAATAATAGAATGGCAAGTGGGTCAAATACGATGATAATTGTAATGATGACCGCTCTTACAGCTTTATCTATGAATGATGGATCTTCTTTATCATAGAACATTTCGGCGATATATTTGATGGGACCAATTTCTGCTGCCAATTTGTTTTCTTCTGCCATCAGAGGCAATTTTTCTTGTGACAACTTTTTTAGTTCTGCTTGAGCAGCACGAATGTCACGGTCAACTCTAGCACTTGTTTTTTCAGGATCAGATGCTTGTTTAAGCAAATAATCTAATCTATCTTTAGCAATTTTTTCTTGAGCCTCAATAGTTCGTAATTGAACGGAATTAGCACCAAGAGTTACATTAGATTCTAAATGAGCTTTTGAAAGATAACCAAAAATACCCATTGATGTGATTATCATTAACAAAACAACCGCAGCACTAAAATAATATTTCATTATCTTTGCTGTTGTGTGCCAATTATTGTAAACCCACGATACAGTAACGAGTTTAGCAATCTCTAATACTGCACCCATAATGATAATTGGCCAAAAAGAACCAGGAAATATTTGTGCTAAACCAATCACAGAATAAAATGCAGCAATGGCAGAAAGTGCCAAAGCAGTAATAAGTGGAAAAATAACTTGTATCATCCGAAAAAGTCCTCGATTGAATTTTGTTTTTCTGTTTTCCAACCCATGCAATCTAAGACTACACGGATTGGTTCTAAGAAGGCTTTGTCAAACTGCATATCATAATCGATAAATTCTTGTAAATCTAATTCTTTTGGCAATCGTTGTGGAAAACTAATCACCGTATCTTTAACTGGATTTGGCATTTTAAGATATGCAAACTTTAACTTTTCGCCTTCTTGTATCATAGGATACTTATTCTCCAGTCCTAGACGCTTTACATGAAAATTGTAAAGAATTGCGCCTTTGACATGAATTGGTGTACCTTTTTTGTACAATGTTACTGAATCAGAATATTGTGCGATGCCATTACACCCTCTTGGTGATGAAATATCTTCTGGAGGCAATTTCATAAATTGTGATTTGAAATCATCGATAAACGCATGTACATCTTCTTCGGTGCCCATCATCATCAGATTTAAAACTTTTTTCATCTTTTCACGGATAACAGATGGTGTAGATGACTTCACCATTTCTAAACCCATCACTTTGAGTTTTGGTTCTTTATATACAACACCTTCGTTGTTATACACATTCAGCGCATAGCGTTTCTTGGCAGTCCACAAACCTTTGTCTGCCAAAGCTTCACGTTTCATAATCATTTTTTGAGAATGTGCGTGGACATATTCAGCAAGCTCTTGATAACTTTCGTCAATAAACGGTTGTATTTTATCTTCACAGACCTTGTCCATGAAGGTGATGATTGAATTAGTGTCCGTCTTTTCTTTATACACTTTATCAACGAGTTCACCAAGACGTAGGTAAATCGAATCTGTATCTGAGGCGATAACATAATCTTTTTCCGTTTTCAATAATTTGTTCATAAACTGATTGAGTTTTTTCTCAATCCAACGAATACTTAATTGGCCTGCTTGTGTAACTGCCAATGCCTGACGCAAATCATAGAAACGAAAATACTGTGAGCCTAGAGCACCGTAAGCGGAGTTTAGTGAAACCTTCTTTGCAAGTTGTAGATTATTATAACGAGCAATTAGTTTATCTAATTCTGCTTTCTTTTTAGCGTCAGTTTCAACTTGATAATCTTGTTGTGCCTTAATCATTAACTTCTTAAACTTCTTACGATCCTCATACATTTCTTCCATCATTGTAGGAAGAAAACCTTTTTTCTTTGTAGTGAAATATTGGCCGTTTGGTGTCAATGTAACACCATCTAGTTTGCTTGTATCAACTTTCTTATCAAGCATCTTATCAACACTTACACCATCAGAGATGATACGCCGCATTTCAAGTGTGTATTCGTGAGGTTCAATAATAGTTTCTGGTGAAATGTTATACTGAATCAATAAGTGTGGATAAAGCGAGTTCAAGTCAAACGATGCAACCCAATCGTGCTTGCCAACTTGTGGTTCTTTTACATATGCACCTTCAAATGCAGAATCTTTTTCTTTGCGTTCTTTTGGCGGAACAATAATCTTTTGTTCCATCAGATAACAATTAATCAAAGAATCCCACATACGAGTTTGAGCAAATACATCCTCAAAGTTCGTTTTTGTATCATAGGCCAGAGTTGCAGCCAATTCAATTAACTTCAACTTATCTTCCAAATCTACGATAAGTTCTACGTCTTTAATGTTATACTCAATAAACTTTTGATAATTGAGTTTATAGAGTTGATGTAGATTATCGTATTCAGAATAATCTAATTTGTTTGTGCCAAGTTCTACTGAGGCAATATGATCAAGCTTGTATGATTCCTGTGACTTACCTGCAGGAGCATACCAGCGGTATAACTCAATATAATCAAGACAAGAAATGCCGAAAATCTCATATGTTATCTGCTTTTTACCTTTAATAATCTTTTCACGTTCTGCTATATTATTCCATGGCGAAAGTTTCTTAGTCAAATCTGGCCCAAGAATCCGCTGCATACGATTGTGTAGATAGGGAATATCAAAGAACTTAATATTCCAACCAGACATAATATCTGGTGTATTCGCTTCCCAATCCATCAGAAAGGTTTTAAGAAGGGTATATTCGTCTTGGCACTTAATATAGTCAACATCATCACGGGTATTGTCAAAATCCCCGCATCCGTAAACGCTTAACCTTTTATTTAGTCTTTTCACAGCTACGGCGGTCACCGGTTCGCTGGCGGTCGCTGGGTCCGGGAACCCGTTTTCAGACCCCACCTCAATGTCGATGATAGCTATGTCGAGGTCTTTAATGTCCCAATCTATGACCCCCTTTTGAGTGTCGGCAATATAGGCATACTCGAGCCTGGTGTTGCCAAACATCTTAAAGTTTTGAACTTCTTCGTACCTCTTGATGAACTCTTTAGCCTCCCTGATCGAGCCAAACGATTTAGGCTCAAGCACATCTCCTTGCAAAGAACGCCATTCGGTATTCTTGTTCGTAGGAAAATACAAAGTCGGAGAGTATTCGATCTTCTGTTTTACTCTCCGACCATTGTTGAGGCCTCGGTACATAATGTAGTTACCGAAGCATAGAACGTGTGTGTAATACTTACTCATTCATTTTTTTGTTTTCTTTGAAACTTTCTGTGGCTTTGTTTCTGCAATTTCAATGCTAGAATTAGGTGTCTTATCCCACATTAATTTATTGTATTGAGCTTCAAGTGTTTCATTGGGTGTGGTAATACACAAAATGTCTGACATATTAAATTTAATGCCTGTATCAAATTCTAGTGTATACTCCAAGAAAGGAGCAAAGCCCAATTGCAAACCTTCTTTAATTACCTGTTGAAGAACTTGAACAGGTGCTTTTACAATAATTGTTTTGTCATCAACGCAATCGACTTGAGCAAGAATTGTTTGATTGGTTCTAAAAGTAACTAATTTGTTTTTCATATTTTAATCTCCGCAGATAAAACTCCGATTGTAATCCATCTTTTAGGGAACAGCATTTCTCTACCTTGAAAATCCTTCATATCATAGTTGGGGTCTTGTACCCAACCAACAACTTCAACTTGATTATCAAAATCACGAAGCACCAAGTCATACTTCTCAGCTCTTGGCATTTTATGTTCAATGGCAAGTTTTTTAGCAAGTTCACGCAGATTCATTTTGTTTCCTTAAAGTCATAAAAAAAGTCATTGTTGTTTCGTGCAGAGTGTTTACTAAATTGCTCTACTGAATACAACTTTGTTGCTATTTTAAAATCTGGCATTTTAAATTCAGGTACTGTCAAAGAAGAATCAAAGAACAATGTTTTATTATTTGGCTGTGCGGCGAACTGACCGTTGTCCATCTTAATAAAATTATAACTCTTATGTTCTTCTACTGTTTCAGAAAATCCTGTATTCAAATAACCAGGGTCGTTTTGGCAAAAGTCAACGGTAAACATATATTGACCAAACTGCCACTTTCTATCTTTGTCTAAGAATTTACACTTCAATAACCGAAGATTATCTTTTTCAATGATAGTAACATTATAACTCAAACAGTCCCATATTTGCAAGTAATCCAAAGGCAAAGATGCATTTTTGAGGTCTGTTTGCCTTGATACAAAGGCATGGAGTGGAAGTTTATCGTATAGGGCACCGTAGTTTGGTAACAGCACCTCTATACGAAAGGCTTGATTCTTAATACACTTCAATGTCATCCATATACAAGGTTCATATTCGCCATGTCCTTTTTCAAAGTCATAGAGAAACTCCTTCTTTACGAAGCATTGTATTGGTGGCAAATTGTGAACAAGGAAAGCCATATTTTATTTGTTTTCTGCTTGATAAGTTTCTAAAGTTTTTTTGAATTTACCTGCATGTGAACGCTCAGCTTTAGCAAGAGTTTCAAACCAATCTGCAATCTCATCAAAGCCCTCATCACGAGCAGTTTTAGCCATACCAGGATACATGTCGGTATATTCATGTGTTTCACCTTCGATGGCAGATTTCAATGCTTCTTCAACAGAATGTACTTGCTCTCCTGTTGCTGGATCACCTGCACCACCTTTAAGTAAATATTCCATATGTCCGTGAGCATGGCCTGTTTCACCTTCAGCCGTATTACGAAATACATTCGCAACTTCTGGTGCACCTTCTACATCGGCCATATTTGCGAAATACAAATAACGGCGGTTTGCCATTGATTCACCTGCAAATGCTTCTTTCAAACACTCAGCGGTTTTTGTTCCTGCGAGTTTCATTGTTACTCTCCTTTGTTAAATTTTTAATAACTACTGATTTACCTACTATTTCATAATCCAATTTGTCACCAACATTCCAATCTAATTCTTTTACCATTTCTTCTGGCAATTCTAAAATTGCATCACCAAAACAATCTAGTGCTAATACTTTAGCTTCATATGTCTTTGACATGATTCACCTCTATTTTGCATTGATTGAGAAAGTTTAAACCTTCTTCACTTCTATAATGACTACGAAAATAAAACCTTTTAATGCCTGCTTGATGAATGAGTTTAGCGCAGTCTAAACACGGCGCATGAGTACAAATCATATCAGCCCCATCGGTTGAATTGGTCGACCGAGCTACTTTAGCAATTGCATTTGTTTCAGCATGTAATACTTCAGGTCTAGTTTTTAATATTTGGCCGCCATCTTCATGTTGCTCTATCAATTCTTCACAATTATTATCCCAACCACTTGGCATTCCATTATAACCAATGCCAATGATAGTATTATCTTTTACAATTACACAGCCAACTTGCAAGCGTTTAGCAGAAGATAGGTGTGCATAAACTTCTGCGGCTTTTAAGTGTGCTTTGATAAATTTTTCTTTCATTGTAACACTACCAAAGGAACCTGTATTCGTTTTAATGAATTAGCATAAACAAAGAATGGAAAAAATCTTTCGCCTAAAAATCCTGGGTATCTCCAAGGATGAATTTCAGATGTTGTTTGAACTATTGGATAAACGTCTTTACAGTTTTTCCAAATATATTCCAATATAGAAAATAATTCATTTGCATAACGAACAAATAAATCACGCCTCATAATATATGTTGTTTCAAAATTAATTATATTGTTATGTGTAAACCATGTCATATGTTGACGATATTGTGGATATAAATGCACAATTGCATCTTTAAAAAGATTCCAATATTCTATAGGTTCATACATTAAATATTGTTGTTCAACTGAATAAGGTAATGCAATGGAATGATTTGTCAACACTTCAGCTGTCTGTAAATATTCTAATGCTAAATCTTTTTCTTCGTCTGTGCCAAATAAACTAGCAACTTGTTGATCAGCTTGTACTTGAATTTTTGCTATATTCTTTTCAGCTTTACGATCCAACAGTAGATAACGGCGATAAGTTGTACAACCAACATAATCGTGTGTACAATTTTTCATCATCCAATATTCTGTTGCTTGTTGACCTAATGCACGGAGAAATTGATCTTCTGTACAACCATGATAATGTAATTGAAATTTGTGTATATCTTCTTTGCTTCTGTTTACATTCGTAAATGGTTTGGATTCATCAGGTGATTGCCAAGAAAAAGGTTCTAAACCTCCTGCATAAGTTGGAACAATCCATTTAGAATTCCAATTGAATGGAAAATCCTTATGAAAATGCGAATACATTACTAAGGACATTATTCTTCCTTAGGTGCGTTCTTATTTTTCTTTTCGTGTTTAACTGGAATTGAAGCAAGAATTTCAGCTTCAATCATTGTTTTTTTAAACTCATTAGGATTGACACAGAATTTGCCTGCCATCATCCGTTTGGTCGATTTACTCAACCGAAAGTTTCTATCTCGCTTGTTCATAATATCTCCATGTAAAGCGGGGCAAAAGCCCCGCTGAGTTATGCTACTTTCTTCTCTTGTAGAAGTTGCGGCTTAAACTCTTTAAGTTCATTACCAATTTCAATCTTGCGTGGTTTCTTGTGTTCAGGAATTACATTCTCTAAACCAATACGCAAAATTCCATCTTTAAACTCTGCACCTTTAACTTCTACGGTGTCAGCAATAGTCAATTGTTTTGTAAATGACCGAGTGCCAATACCACGATGCAGATAAGTCACATCAACATCTTTTTCTTTTTTCTCACCTTTGATAGTCAATGTACCATCTTCTGCTGTAATTTCAATATCTTCTTTACTGAATCCAGCAATAGCAAGTTCAACGACATAGTGAGTGTCTTTTAACTTGATGATGTTATGTGGTGGAAAAGATTGGGTTACTTTTGTTGCATTATCTACATTCAAAAGTCTTTCTACATCATCAAAGAAACGCTCAAAACCCAATGTTGTGTGAGCCAATGGCCCAAATGAAATATGACCGAGTGTCATGTTGTTTTCTCCTATTAAGCGAGTTAATCAAATAGCGGCCCATTAGGCGCCGCACCATTATTTATACAACAATTTAATAATCGGATGTTTTTTTGCCAATGTTGTATTTGGCAATTAAATCCCAATCATCTTTTTCTTTAAACGAAATAATCTTTATTTGGTGTAAAGGTGCTATATTACCTTCAATCAATCTACGGTTCAATATCTTTACAAGACCCCATTCTTCCAATAGATTAGCAATTGCATTCCGTCTTTGTATATCATTCTCTGAAATATTGGATGGTTTACCATCTAGTGCAAATAATTCTTTGAAATGTACAATATAATACTTGCCTTGTTTATGTAAAATATGGCAAGATTGGTATAATACTTTTTCTTTCCGTGAAGAAACACCAATACGAGTAAGAGTTTCCCTTACCTTTAAAAAATCGTCTTGTTCGTTAAGGCTTACCTCAACAAACTGAGTCAAGTCAACCATATTACTTCCTTAATCCACCGGTATCGGTTTGTTCTTTTAGTTGTTGGATCTGGTCTTTGCTTAGTAAGCGGAGTGCCTCACGGGCCTTTGAATCAGAGAAACCATAGACTTGTTTTATACATTCTAAATCATCACTTTTCTCAGACTTAACCCACTTCGCAAATGGTCTTTTTTGGGACCTGACGGTATTTAGTAAAAAGTCATTTTGCAACTTCTTATCCAGAAAATGGCGTCTGTTCATTTCATTTGCATACAGAACGCAATCTTTATGGTAAGATAAAGAACGATTAATAATGAATGAATTGTATTCTTTTTCTGTCAGGTCGTCAACAATTAACTGTTTTTTACCTTGTAAAATCTCTTTGACAAAATCGAATGGGTTCATACAAACTCACAAGATACCATTAGTTCAGTCAGACAAGCCACCGTATTCACTTCTTGATCAGCAACAAACGCAGCCTTGTATTGATAGTCAGCGAGAATGATGACCGCTTGTGGAATTGATTGCGGTTTCATTACATCATAAAGAGAATCATAAATCTTACGATACAAAACCGTACTATCAATTTCGTGTGTTGCAACCCACTTACGAATAGAAGCAAAGTCTTTTGATGAAATAGATTTGGTTAGTTCATCAATAGATACATCAGCAATCTGTGTAAGAATACCTGTATCGATTTTACCAAACTGAGAATAACGCTGAAGTTCATTCAGCACACGGCGAAAATCTGGGAAATGTTTTTTGATTAACTCAGCAAGAACCTTGTCATCTGCGTCAACGGATTCACTTTGCAAAATTGTTTGAATTCGCTTGAAGAACGCCGCAGCCATCTTGGCCTTCTCACCATTCTTGAGGCCAAAGTCGATGACGGCACAACGACTATGAAGCGGATCTATAATGCGATTTTTGTAATTACAAGTAAATATGAAAGAACAATTACCTGCAAATTCTTCTATCGCATTACGGAGAGCCGGTTGAGTTGAGTTTGGATTTAGATAATCCGCTTCGTCAATGATGATGACCTTACGGCCACCAGAGAGTGACATTGATGAAGCATAATTTTTAATCTTGGTTCTAAATGTGTCAATACCACTTTCATCAGAACCATTGATTACCATGAAGTCGCAACCGATTTCGTTGCACATCGCTTTCGCTATCGTGGTCTTGCCTACGCCGGCTCCACCACTCAATAGGAGATTCGGTATCTCCTTTTGATTCACATATTCCTGAAACGGCTTTTTCAGACGGTCTGGAAGAATACAATCTTCCACCGTCTGAGGCCGATACTTCTCTGTCCATAACAAATGTTCCATAAGAACCTTTCACATATATCATAATTTAATTAAGCTACTTTTTCAAATTTAGAACCTTGCTCAGTTGTAATCCAATATTGCAACGGAAGGTTTTTGTTTTTAAAATGTGAAATGCCTTTAGATGAGATAGAAACTTCGTAAGTGCCTGCCAATACCTTTGTAATGTTTTCTGTTTTGAAAATCATTTTGTATTTGTTGCCATTACCATTTGCAATTTCCAAAGCATCGGTGTGAGCAGAATCATTCTGCAAGTCAAGTGTAACAACACTTACTTTTTTGCCATCTGATTCAATTGCAATCTGTGGCGAAGCAAGAACACCAGCAGCTCGCAAGACCCAATCAAAATCTTCAGCCGTCAAATCAAATTTGATTTCTGCATCTGGCATTGTCAACGCTTTTTCTGGAGGTGTGACAATCATATTTGCAGGAGTGAAACGATACTTGATTTTAGAGCGACCTTTGTTACCAACAATCGTAACTTGTTTGTCATCGAATTCAAATGACGGGTCATCTTTGTGTAGAGAAATGACCGACAAGAAATTGTTTAGGTCATAGATGCCAAACTCAGCAGGAATATCTTCTTTGATATCCACTTCAGCAAGAATATTCTTGTGTGAAGATACTGTCTTTAGCGTTTTACCTTTTTTGAAAAGGATACCTTGGTTAATTGCACCAAAGTTTTTGAGAACCGAAATGGTTTCGTTTGATAATTTCATTTGTACCTCTCATAATTAAGATTTATCAATAGAGTATATTGTATCATGTTCGTATAGAAACATGAGGCAACACATAGCATGGGCTAAATGATGTTTACCAGATTCAGGATCTAATTGTTCACCTTCTTTCCATGCCCATAGGTGGCGATTTAAAGCATCAAAGTAACGGCGTTTAGAATCTGGCACATACTTCCAATTGTCAGGTTCATACTTCTCTGCGCCAAATGTTAAAATTTCCACCGTTGCTTTGAGCGCCGCAGGTGGTAATAAACCATATTGTAATTTACCGCCATCAAATTTACGGCCACCTGTTGTAGCCGTTTGTGAAGCTTTGACTACATCTTTATTTTTCATTACAGTTTGCCTGTAAATTGTGCAACTGAAGGCATATTTCCTGTAAAAGCATATGTACCAATGTGCTGAGTTTTAACCCAAGGACACAAATATACTTGACCGCCAATTTTACGCCACATTTGACAGAACATATAATCTTCACTTAGATAACGATCAGAACCACCACCAGTAATCGAATCTTTACTGTCAATTACAGTATCAAAATATGCATGAATGTATCTTGAACCATCAAAGTGAGCTTGACCAACATGATCTGGTTTATAATGAATCATTGGATAAGCATTTTTCATCTTATCAAATACATGTCGTTTGACCATCATATAGCCTGTACCAATTTCCAAAACTTCTAATGGTTCAGTCACTTGAAAAGAAGAAGTTCCTTTTACAACATTAAACACATATTCACCAACCAAATTTTCTAGCTCTCTTGGATCCATATCTGGATGTTTTCTTGCAGCTAGAGCTACGTTACCCCAATTAATAGATTTTTTAGGATAAGGACCGCCAATCACATCTTTATCCAATGCCAACATGGCCAAGACATCTTGAGGATTAAAGTGAATGTCACTATCAATGAAAAGTAGATGAGTAAAATTTTCTGAGCGGAGAAATTCATCTACCAAATAATTTCGTGCTCTTGTGATAAGAGATTCGTTAAAAAGAAAAGAAAATTTGGTTTCGATACCATACTGGCCTAAACTTGTTTGTAGATCTAGACATGATTTGATATAGAGGCCGTGAGCCATACCACCATACATTGGTGTGGCAATAAATATTCTATTCTTTTTTAAATCTTCAATTTTTGCTTGAATTTCCATGACAACTCCATAAACGAAAAAGAGGAAGTAACACCTATATGTATTACTTCCTCTACGCTTTTCCTAAACTATTTTAGGCAAAAGCACGCTCTCCCTGAGCACGCAGAGCAGCAA
>Ga0315903_10000635_pt1 | contig 53015 bp, 62 predicted proteins | sample LakEriMetagenome_7_FD_203524 | JGI IMG/M metagenome (GOLD analysis project Ga0315903, IMG submission 203524) | Freshwater fungal communities from buoy surface, Lake Erie, Ohio, United States - Buoy 2 MA119 | ecosystem: Environmental > Aquatic > Freshwater > Lake | place: USA: Lake Erie, Ohio... | reverse complement strand
GTTAGTATTTGCTGTTGCTAAATTTACTGCTGATATATCTAATGCTGATTGAGCATCATTTTTTTCTTGTAGTTTTGTAGCTACGGTAACAGTTTGTCCATCTACTGCAGTTTGAGCCAAAAGTTTTTCGTTTAATGCTGTGGCCTCTGCTTCTACTGCTGAACTGTAAACATCTGCAGCATTGTCTCTTGCATCTCTTGCATCTACTGCATCGTCATATTTAGATTCCGCTATGTCTATTAATGATTGAAATTCTGTTTTATAGTTTAAGTCAGCTACGCTATCATTTAATTCTTGTATTTCTTGAGCGGCTAAACTTAACGGATCGTCGCTATAGGCAGGAGTTATAAATAGCCAACCAAAGCCCAAAATGGCGGCCAAAGATAATCTCCATAATTTAGTCCTAGTCAACTGATAACTCCCTGTTACAACTTTTGTAACAAGTTAATTATATCATCTAACTATTTTGGATTATCTGTTTTATAAAATCCAGTGCCCTTAAATTGGACACCAATTGTTCCATAAACTTTATTCATTTGATTACCGCATTTTTCACAAACTTCAATTGAGTCTGCTTGCTCAAATGATTTACTAACTTCCATGCCAAAATCACATTCGATGCAGGCATATTCATATCTTGGCATAGATCTCCTTTTATTTAATGAGCAGTTTTTTACAGTCATGCTCAGGACTATGCAGTTATTTAACGTCGCTGTCTCCCCCGACTATTCTATTATACCTTATTTAATTTTGATCGTTTTGGGTTTCTTTTCTTCGGGAATGTTTCGTTCCACAAAGATGTTAAGAATACCGTCTGCCATTTCAGCACGATCCACCTCCATATACTCTCCAAGAGCAAAGGTGCGTGTGAACTTTCTGGTTGCGATACCCTTATGAAGAACTTCTTTAGAAGATTCCTCGGTTTTCTCACCCTTAACTATTAAGCTTCCGTTATCTACAGAAACACTTACTTCGTCCTTGCTGAATCCAGCAAGCGCAAGCGATAACTGATAGGTATCCTCGTCAACCTTTACCAAATTGTATGGCGGATAAGATTGATGAGTGGCCTCACGATAGATATTAGAATATCGGGTTAGATTGTCAAACCCTATAAAAAAAGGATCTCTAAAAAGATCCATGGCAAATTGTGTTACCATTATTCCTCCTTTAAGCGAATAAGTTAATTAGGCCCCATTTGGCGACCTACATACATTATATCAAATACGTCTGCCAGATTCAACAATTGAAGAGTTTGATACTTTAATATATCTAACATTATTTTGAAGGTCTAATATATTATTTACATTACAATATGATAATCCGCTTCTCATATTATTTATCATATGTTTAATTGTATTTTCTACACTACCTTTAGGTTTAATTTCTCCAGAAACTCCTTCAACATGATTTACCCAATTATCATTTTTGGGTTTAAAGTCAGACTGCATTTCTTCTGAAGCCAAGCCTCTGAATTTATAATTTCCATTTTCTAGCAACCCGTCACACTCTTCATGACCAGCAAACATGCTCCCCATCATGACTGCACTTGACCCAGCCGCTAAAGCCTTAACGATATCTCCATTTTGTTTTATTCCACCATCAGCAATAATTCCATTAATTTCTTTTGGATCTATGTTGCTGTAAACATCCATGATAGATGATAGCGTAGGCGCACCGAATCCAGTTACTGTTCTAGTTACACAAGCTGCTCCGCCGCCTATACCAACTCTAACTGAATCAGCCCCACTAGACATTAAAAGTTCGTAAGATTCATAAGTAGCCACATTGCCAGTAGAAATGTGAACCTTATCTCCTACTAATTGTCTTAAATTTTTTAAAGCTTTAATAGCCTTATTACTATATCCAACTGCAGTATCAATTAAAAAAACTTTACATCCAGATTTTAAAACAGAATCAATTAACTGCTTATCAAAACATTCATCTATGCTTACTGAAAAACCAGCTTTGCCACCAACATCATTTATTTGTTTAATTCTAGATTCAGTTTCTTTAAATCTATGAACAAAACCTATTCCTCCCAATTTATCTATTGCAATAAGCATTTTGTTGCTAGTTACATACTCCATTGGAGCAATCATAATAGGTGTGCTTAAAGTTAATTGAGATTGTGGTTGTTTTGGATTGCCAATTGTCATTGATAGATTTACGTCTTCTCTGTAATCTACTTCCAATTTTCCACTTGGTAGCAGCAGTATATCATCAAAAGAAAGGCTGACAAAGTTATTTTTATAACGCATTTTAATCCTTTAAAGATTTCCAAGGATTTGGAGGAAGCTTTAGGTGTGAAGTCATTTGCCAATTCCATGTCTGATGCTTTTTTAATCTTTCAGACAAATATTGTACTAGCCCGAACTCTTTTCTTATATAAGCCTGCTCTAATAGAACCTTGATTAGGCTAATCATTTTTTGATTAATTGGAACTAAATGAATTGTCATTTCAACTCCACAATAAGTGCTTGGCTTTACATCACCTAAAGTTTGATGATAGCTAAATTCTTCTAAAGTATATGGTGCTTCTGCCCCTAATCTTCTTAGCCATTCAGAAGTTTCATGAGTGCTTTCCCAAACGTCTTTATATATTTCTTCAAAAATAATTCTAGATTGTCTCATCAATGTAGATTCTGTATTCCAATGGAACCCGTGAACTAAATGATAAAACACAACAGAGTTAGACTGAAACTCTTTTAAAGAGCTTATTAATTGATCCATTTTTTATTTATTCTGGCATTGTTGCCATTGTTGATGGTGGAACGACTCCCTGTCGCCACTCTTGCTTTTGAGCATCTTGCATTGGTTTTTGAGAAAGTCTCATTTCTTCTAAGTCAACATCATACTTAGACTCTTCATAGTCATATGATAATAACATCGTATATCTATTACCATTTTGTACTTCTGTAACCGCATGCACGTTGTTAATTCCTACGTCAAATATTACGCATGTACCAGTTTCTGGCTTAATAGCAATCTTATGATCTCTAAAAGTTAAGTATCCGCCATCATAGTCGTCATTAAGATATAGTATAGTTACAAGTTTGTTTTGCATCCAACCATTAGGAGTTCCATCTAATTCAGCATTGTCTGCGTGATCTCCTGCAAAAGATCCTGGATCCCATCTGTGAGTACTTAAGGTTAATAGCTTTAATCTTCTATTAAATAATGCTTCTGCTTCTGTATGTAGCCTATCTGTAATTTCTCCCAAAATCTTACCCCAATAAGGTTCGTGAGACTTTCCAGTGTTACCAATTACATTTGAATTATAAAAGCATGTTGGTTGCCACGCATTTAAACTGTTCCAATAATCTACAAGAGCCTTGGACTCTTCTTTAGAAATAAAGTTTTTTATTTCTAACACATCATGCTTATGTAATACTTTTTCCATTAGTCCTCCTAGACTATATTATTATACCATTTAGTGCCCCTGGTTGGATTCGAACCAACGCTTGTACGATTTTAAGTCGCATGCCTCTGCCACTGGGCTACAAGGGCAAATCTATAAACACAAAAGAAGGTAGGCAGTATCTAGCTATATCACCCTCTACTTTTTTTACTTCGTGAATATTTTCATCTCCAGTTTCAAACAGCATTAAAGACCTGGCTGGAGGCTTAATCTTAATATTTTTTTTAACAAAATTTAATTCCCCACCAGAATAATCATCATTCAAATATATAATTGCAGCAGACAATCTCTTCCTAGTTAATTTTGTAGCTGGCTCATAATCGTCATCTGCATGAGGAATCATTTTGCCTCCTGGAAACTGTCTTAGTATAATTTTATATGGAATAGCATATGGATTATTCATCTTACTAAATATTTTTTCAACCCTAGACTTTAAACCATCTTCTATTTGAATTATTCCATGATCGTATAATCTATGCTTCCACCCGTTGTCTTCTTGATAAACATCAAATTTATTCCAATCACTTTCCGATAGTTTATTTATTACATTAATAATACTATCACATTCCGACTCGGATATAAAATTTTTAATAAGAAATATATTTTTATCTATTACAGAATATTCTGTATGCCCTGCATCAATTATATCTTGTTCTACTATCATTTTTTTATCACAGCAACTTCTGTTAAAAACATATCAATTTGGTCTTCTTTAAAATAATCATTGGCAGCTTTTTTGACGCCATGTGAATTACCATCATGAAAATCTATAACCATAAATCCTCCAGGAATTATCTTTGGCCAAAAAAACTCTATAGATGCTTTAGTTGGCTCATATAGATCTACGTCTATATGAACAACAGAAAAACTTTTATTTTCAATTTCGTTGAATCTTTCTGGTATCCATCCTTTATAAAAATTTATATTATTATATTTAGATAAATTCTTTTTTGCTGAATTTATATCACATTTAAAACTTTGTTCTAAATATAAATTATTATCAAATTCAGTTAGACTTGAAACCCCTTCCCAAGAATCAAATAGGTGAAGGGTTGTTTTACAGGAAGCTGCCATAAACGCTGCAGAGCTTCCCAGATACGTACCACATTCTACAAAATCTCCATCCATTAAAGATGCCTTTTTACAAATAGAGTAAAGAAGATATGACCTAGAAGATATTATGTTATCTACCCTGAGAAGACTTCCAGTTTTTATAAATATATCATCGAATATATTTAAAAACTCATCTTCTAAATTGGAGTAATCCCAATAAGTTTTTGTATTCACGAGCCCCCCGTCAGGATTGAACTGACGACCTTCCGCTTACAAGGCGGATGCTCTACCACTGAGCTAGGGAGGCGCCTAAGCTAAGAATTTAATATCTTAGCCAATGCATTAATTGTTGCAGCAATTCTTCCAATATCTCTTAACTGCTCAACACTAAATCCTTCTTGCTTTAATGTTTCATAATGTGCTTTAACACAAAAGTGACATTTACCAATTATAGATGAAGCCAATGAGTACGCCTCAAAATTAGCCTTTGTAGTTCCGCCATGAGAAGCAATTGCATTCATTCTTAATTGTGCAGGAAGACCTTTTAGGTTTGAATCATCTGCCATTTCAATGTATGGATACCACACATTGTTTTGAGCCATGAGGGCGCCAGCAGTCATTGCTGCATTTTTTTCTACTTCGTTTGTAGAAGAAGCGGCAATAAATGCAATAAGCTTGCCATTTCCAGTAGCAAATGAGGCTGCCAAAGCTAAGTGGGTGGCTAGATCTGGATCAACCGTACTACGATTAATGACAGCATCAAGATTTAATTTAATATCTTTAGCATATTCTGGCAAAGACTCTTTAAGTTGTTCAACCCACATTATAGAGTTTCTCCACCAAGACTTCTGTTGCATGCACAAAGCTCGCCTGTTTGAAGAGCATCAAGAATACGTAATGTCTCTTCTGGGCTTCTTCCAACATTTAGATTGTTTACTGTAACATGCTGAATGACATTTTCTGGATCAATTATAAATGTTGCACGAAGCGCAACTCCGTCATCTGTAAGAATTCCAAGCTGGTGTGCTAAGCCAGTGTACGACTCATCATCATTTTCTGAATATGTCCAGTCACGAATTTGATCCGCAAATGACCACGAATTTGTCTTTTTTAGATCTTCATGTGCGTTGCGCCATGCGATCTTACAGAATTCATTATCTGTTGAACCTGTTAAAAGAACAGCATCACGATCTTTAAAGTCATTAACTAACTTATCATACGCAACAATTTCTGTTGGGCAAACAAAGGTGAAATCTTTTGGATAAAAAACAACTACCTTCCATTGTCCTGGAAATGACTTTTCGCTTAATACTTCAAAAACATCATCAGATGCATCTAGTCTTCCTGGCTTTACGCCAACAATCCTAAATGGACTTAATTTATTTCCTACTGTTTTCATTTTTCTCCTATATATAAGATGGGATTATTCCCGCTGGACCACCAGGGCTCGAACCTGGGACATTAGAGTTAACAGCTCTACGCTCTGCCAACTGAGCTATGGTCCACTGTGCGCCCCTGAAAGGAATCGAACCTCTGACGCAGGCCTTAGAAGAGCCTCGCTCTATCCGCTGAGCTACAAGGGCATATAATTGTATCTAATTAATACCGTAATCGTCAATGCCTTCTAGAGGTATAACTCCCTTTTCTTTTGCAATTTCATATCCTTCTTTTGTAAAATGCATCGTTGCTTCCAAATTCTCATCATACTCCACTTCCATTAGTCCATCTTTATAAAGCTCAACCAAATTATAGTCTACATATTCCATGTGTGCGTCCCATAATTCAGGAGCCAAATCTTTTGTAATTGATTCATTTAGCTCAAATACTGCCTCGCCTTCTTCGTTATATCCAGCAAGCCGTATTGCACCTATTTCAATATAGTATTGTATCTTTTCTAATGCTTCTTCGTCGTTCATTTTTCTCCTTTGTGCACCAGGTAGGACTTGAACCTACGACTACCCGATTATGAGTCGGGGGCTCTAACCAACTAAGCTACTGGTGCCTAGTTAGCAATTATATATTTGATACTTGATTATTGTCAATAGTTTTCTCTACTATTTGCTGTACATAGTCTGAAAAATGTTTTCTTATATTGCCTGGAGGTCTTTTTCCAATTTCATTCCAAACTCTTTTATACTCTATAATATTGTCAAATGTAGTAGGGCAAACCTTTATTCCATCGTATTCTTTTAACCTAACTGGAAGAGGAACATGCTTTCCACAGCATTTACATTCTTTTGCTCTTTCTTGATATATACTCATACTATTTCCATTCCGTCTAGTGCTTCCGCCAAAATTCTAGGAATTGCAGAAGGAGCTTTAATCAAATTAGGACTCTCTTGCTTTTCCTGATCTCTTTGTTGTTTTTTAATAGAACTATATGTATGCACTTCTACCGCACCAAAATCTGGTCTGGTTAAACTTATAGCGTTATATATTGAGCCACATACTGCGTCAGCTAAGTCTTTAGATCCTTTTCTAGGGTGGTCTACTTTGTCTCTCATAATTCTTAACTCAAGTAATTCATCTATAAGCAACTTTATGTGTGGCCCAGACAACCTTTCCTCTAAAACAACCATAGCCATATCATCATAATGTTTTTTAGCTACAGAAAGGGTTTCTGTAGATATACCGTACTGCTTTAATTGTTGCATCATATCATGAGAATTCCATCTGTCAAATGTGCACACCCTGATATTAAATCCTCTAGACCTTAAAGACAATATATAATCTCTAACTTCAGTAAAGTCTACAGACTTATCAGTAGTTGGGGTCCAGTATCTTACTGCGTCAACTTCAACAATTGGAGCTGGCTGAGAATAATTATCTGTAACCTTAACATTAACCCACTTGTTAATATGAGCCATTGCTACAGCGCAATGGTCATGTTTCTGTGCCAAATCCACATGAATAAAATAATCTTTATCTTCTATTGGAACAAACCACTCTTCAAATCTTCCAAATTGATCTACGGCTAAAGCCATATTGCTAAAAGCTTTTTCTATTTTTTCACGAGATTTAAAAAAAGCGTCTATGGCTTCTGGAGGCATACAGGCAAATCTTCCTAGAGCATCTACTGGATCTCTATAAAATGCTATCTTAAAATCTTCTATGCTTCTTGTAGGATTAACTTCCCATGTAGGTCTTTTAATGGCGTATACTTTGGGATATCTATAAGACACGATATGATCTTCATCCCAATAAACTTCAAACTCATTGCCTTGAGTATCATCTGGAAGATCTGGGTCTATTTTAAATTTATGAGATCTTTGTATTGTTTCTTTTTCTGCTACAATTTCGTCATATCTTTGTTGAATATAATCTTGCTTAAATCGAGGAAACGAAAGCAATATCACCTTGCCATAATCTGGAAAACGAGAATCTACTGAGGCTCTATACATTTCATAAATACCGCTTGCAGTTTTAGCCTGATCGTGTCCAGTTGTGCTTTCTAGTGCAAATCCAGAGATCTCATCTAGAACAGCAACCAATACGTTATAACCTTCAAACGCTTCTCTTTCTGAGTGTCCAGAATAAACAGTCACGTTTTTATTAAATTTAATTTCAGAGGCTTTCTCAAAATACTTTCCAATAAACCATGGAGACCCAACAATTCTATTTCTAAACCCCTTAAAGAAAACATTATTTGCTTGTTGTGCGTTAATAGCAATATTAATAATATCTATTGAGTCTCCAGGAGGCTTTCCATAATAAGTAGCTGGGTCCTTAAGACACAATAGTAAATAAACTATATACGCTACTGATATTGTTGAGCAATAATCTTTTCCGCTACCTTTACCTAGTTGTGCTACTACCTCATTACAGGTTTGCTTATAGCGATCTTCGCCTTCTCTTTCTCCAAATAGTTTGACAAGAGTTGATTGTTTATAGATTTGTGAGCTTTTTTCGATGAGCGTATATTGGTACTCCGAAAGAGGGGGTAGTCCGAGATACTCTTTCCCTGTGACAAATGTTCTAAGGTCGACTGGTCTTTCATCAAACTCCTCTCCATCTAATATGTCAATGAGGTCATTAAAATTTAATTCCATTAAATTGACCACCACCCTCTAATTGTTCCACCATCTATAGGACACTTCCATGCTAGATGGTTACCGTTATCGTAATACTCTCTAAACAATTTATTATGCAATTCTATATTTGGTTCATGCGTGTCTTTTCCACAGTCTGGGCAAACTTCAGAATAAACATATTCATACACATGTCTACAATGCTTCTTGTGAGTCATGTATCACTACTGGTTCAACGATACCTGTTATCTGAGATAATCTTTTAGCAACTTCCATTTTGCATTTAGGGCAAGTTGCAGTTACCTCTTTTAATATCTTTACAAGTATCTCTTGCTTTCTTTCTGTTTCCGCCAACTGTGTTGCAAGCTCCGCATTATCAAGAAGTCCTACCTCTTGAAGCATTCCAATTCTTTTTCCTTCAATATCCGCAATTAATTTTAAAGAAGTAGCTTTAACATTTAATTGTCCTGCCTGATCAGCATCTTCTACAGTCTTCCAAGCCTCTTTAATTAGCATGGCATAATGTTGATCTGCTCCAGAGATGGCCTGCTTTGCCCTCTCACGAGCTCCAGAATCGTTTTTAACGACCTCTTTCCACTCATCTATATACCCGACAACCTCTGCTCTTTTAAAACCAGTCAAGGTGGCAATCTGAGTAGGATTATTACCCTTAAGTAATTCTTCTACTACTCTATTCATACGATCAAAATGATCTGCTAATTCGATATCCATATATAGATATTATACCATCTTAGTTGACTAAAATCATTCAGCCCAGGATTTTGCTATTTTTAATAATACTAAATACCCAATTAAATCATCAATATCATTGTCTCCAGGATATTCTGTGCCCTTCATTAATCTATTTAATTTGTCATCAATACGGACATGAAGCTGTTCTCTTGGTCCCGCCTTTGAAAATATACGCACAGGATCTAGGGCTGAATTCCCGTAGGCTATATTCTTTTTAACTAGCATGTGTGCTATTTCATGGCAGGTTTCAAGAATTTCTTTACCAGCCTCTGTGCCAACGGTAAGCAAATAAAGGTCATCACATTTAAAGGTTTTTGAATCTGGAAACACTGGATCTAAACTCATTTAATTATACCGTGCTCTTTCAATGATCTATGAATGGTCATAACAGTTACGCCACACTCTTTTGCAATTTCTTCCATAGTTTTTCTTTGAACTACATATCTTCTATATAGCCAATCTTTACTTTTATATAATTTCATTTTCTACCCCATTGAATTTTATTCCATCCACGTTCATGTAAATAATATAAAACAGTTTTAGTAACTACTTCAAGACTTGCTATGCTGGCCGCAACAAATGGTTTTTTTGTTATAAATAAAGATATTAAAAATGTGTCTAGTGTGCCAATTATTCTCCATGTAATTGCCTTCAAAGCAGATCTAGATTTACTTGCATTCATGATGGCCACTCCATCTTATCATTTGTTAACAACTTATATGCCCATTTCTTTACGCTTTTGAGTAGCCGATATAGCTTCTGTTTCAGCATCAAGTGTCACCTGCTCAATCTTGTATCCAACATCTCTACCATAAACAATATTTGTTATGTTAGGCATTCTCAAGACCATTGCACCATTCATGAATATATCTTTAGCAATATATTCTTTGACTTCATCAAATTTCAATGGGTCTTTAGTACTAGTGTTATATGTGTTTCTAACTCCAAGCATTACCTGTTCGGTTCTTTTACCAGCCTCCACATATAACGCATGATGCCCTTCGTGCCATGGTTGATACCTTCCTAGCATTAATGTGGTTGGCCTGGACCAGTCGTGCATATTAAATGTTTTAATGACGGCAGAGGCCTTTTCTTCTGGGTTCATTTGATGATCAATAAAAGATAAATATGTTCCGCTTGGAGACTCCCACATTTTGTTTGTATCTTCAAATCTACCTTCGGATATGGTATCCATCCAAATTAATATGTCTGGTTTACCAAAAGCTTTTCTTGTTTCATCCGTTGGACATACAAAGTCTACAATGACTGGGGCAACACCTTGTTTAGAAATCAATCTAGCCATCTCGCCCATTCGTCTTGCCTGTTCAATTCTATCTTCGTGTGTAAATCCTAAATCAGAATTAACTGTAGCACGAACTTCATCTGCATTTAGGTGGATGGCATTAATACGTTCCTTTAAAGCTTTTGCAAGTTCTGTTTTACCAGATCCTGGAAGCCCAATAATTTGTATAATCATCTTTTTGTTAAAACCTCATTCGCATAATAAGCAATTCCAAATGAATCTGCCACATCAAAATCATTTAATTCTAATTTATATTTTTTATTAAAATAATCTACTGTACGCTGTTTCCTGATCTCACGCATCTTCGCCTTATACCAAGAGTCAGCGTATCCAGGATTTTCAATCCTAAGTCTGTCTTTCTCAAACTTTGTTGGGTTTTTATTTCCAATATGAGCCTGCCAAGATGAAGGAGATATAGTGATAACACTAGCACCACTAGACATAAGCTCAGCAATGACGACACCGTATACATAAGATAATTTTATCACGGCATCCGCTGACTTGACAAGTATCGCACCTTCAATTGCTATATAGTCTGATTTTATTTCATCCATTATTGCAAACACTTTGCATTTAGCATCATATATTTTTTCATATATATCATTACCAGTTAAATTAATCTTGCCCCATTTTACTGGAACATTATTTTCAAGTAAGCAAAATGCTATTGAGTTTGTTGATGCGTCTATTCCCAAAACCCTGCTTGCTTTTGTTTTTATTAAACTAGCTAATGTCATCAATCATCCTTAAAATAGTAGATCTGTTACTTATAGCAGAATTTTTTTCACATTTAGCACAAATGTTAGACTGATTATACCTACTTAGCCTAGACTTGCAGACCCTGCATTCTCTTTTTGCGCCAGACCTAATTGCTTTTTTTTCATAATATTTTTCCATAATTTTTTTATTTGTTGCAACTCTACAACATTCATCACAACAATATTTTTGATTATGTGTCTTGGCGTCAAACTCTTTAGCACATTCTTTGTTTGAACAGATCATAACTTTGGTGGCTCATATGCTGGAATTTCTATAGTTCCATTTTCTCCAGACCAGCATTCTTTCTTTATTTTACAATTTTTGCAAGCAGAGCTTGATTTTATAAATGGTCTTATTGGAAGCTCTCCAGACCTAAAGTTATCATAAACCATACACATCCACTCAAATAACTCTTCTATAATTTTTTTATTTTTATCATTCATTTGAACTGGTATAATTAAAATTTCTTGTGTATTTTTATTCTCATACAAAAAGAAACCTTCTTTTACATCTTTCAATTTCATGTAAGTAAGTAGTTGAAGAAGATGATTAGGAGAAGGTGACATCTTAGCTTGATGACTGTCCCAATTTTCTTGCTTTGCCGTTTTAATTTCTCCAATAACTTCTTGGTCGTTCCAGTCTAAAATTAGATCTATGAAGCCACGTACTGGAGGATATTCATTAATAATTTCATACTCCTCATGCTTCATCACTCCCATCTTTTTAATTATCCCCTGAATTCGTTCATGTGCCTGAGTACCTTGTGACATATTAGCTATTGCCTGTGAATTATTATTGTCTATAAACATTGCTCCGCTAAAAGCAAGGTACCAATATCTTGGGCAGTTACCGCTTCCATACCCTAAAGAACTTGGGCTAAAACTATTTTTAGTTTGTTTTTGATCTGGTCTTTTTGTGGCTAAATATGCATCATCCAACATTTTAGCAAAGGCTGATGGGTCAAAGTTTCCAGTTACCTTTTTAAATTTTAAATTTGCTACTATCTCTTTACCCATTGTACCTTACCACATACTTGAGAGCATCTACTAGTTTGTCTATAGATTCTTTTGCTGAATAATAAATATTTTTTTTATTATTGTTTACTGTACCTGCTTTATCTTTAGCAATAGTTGAATACACTGAAGCCATCATAGAAAACTTAGTAGACATTGCCTGTAATTCAATTATAAGCATAGGAGCCTTTGATGCTGGAACATCTGGATTCATTAATAATTTTACTACAATTGATAATGCCTTATCCAGCTGTTCATCTTTCATGTATTCATGAAGATCATTAAACTCAGTTATTTTACTAATTAACTCTAGTGTATTCAACTCGCTCATGTCACCCAACTACAATCTTAGTTACTAAAGCATAGCCGATCCATAACCCTACAATACCCATCAATCCAGAAAAAACTGGAGGTGCTGGTATTGGAAGCTTGAATGCACTAAACACGCCACCCACTAGTGCTCCAACTAATGTTGTAAGAAAGATTTCTTTCATTAGAATGGAACCTCTACTTCATCAAAGAATCTGTCTTTAGCAACTTCTTTTGAAATACTATAAGTTGTTACGCCAATATTTCTTGCATTAATTTCATACGAAGTTCTATTCGTTCCAGATCTGTCTACCCAATTTTCCTCATAGATTGTACCAACAACAGTTAGTTCCTGACCTTTCTTAATTGAATTTCTGGTTTGTTTAGCCAGCTCTCCCCACACCTTAATAGTCCACCAAGACGTAGCAGAGTCTTCGTACTTGCCAGTTTCTTCGTTCTTCTTGCGATCATTTGTTACCAAACGCAGTCTAAGACCATTTTCTCCAATTGGAGCTGGATCTTGACCAAGCCTTCCGACTAGTGTAATAGTTGGATTAGCCATTCTTATTCTCCTTGTTTTCCCAGGCTTCTACTAGCTCTTCTAGTAGTGCCCATTCAATTACGGCAAGTCTTACTTTACTTTCTTCGCCTATAATTAATTTTAAGGCTGGAAACATATTCCTATTAACCTTAAATGTATCTGTGCAGATTTTAGACCAAACATCTTTATTTAAATTAAATGAAGATGCAGACTCTTTATAATCTACAACGAACTGGTACCATTGAGCATCACCTTTTTGATACTGCCCACGTCCAGAATTTTTTTGCTGCCTTGCCCCATCTCGCTTTGCCTCGCCACGCTCTGTCAAGAATTCACCTTAACTGTAGTTACGTGACCAGAACTACAGGTCCACTTCATAATATATTCTGATGGATCCCAAAAATATTCCTGAACATCAAGTTCGCACTTGCCACATGGTTTGCTTCCAATTATCTTTTCTAAATCAGACAACTGATCTTGTGTTGGTTTAGGCCCAATAAACTCGTTAATGTTTGGCACTAATCTCTCCTCTTAAAAATTCAACAACATCTGGATTCTCTTTTAAATATTGAACAGCTTTAGCACGTCCCTGAAAACGTTCTCCGTTAACAGTGTACCAAGCACCACCCTTTTCTACTACACCGCACATTTCCGCCACATCTAGGGTTTCACCAACAGAGTCAACGCCTAAAGATTCTCCTTGGAAATAGAAATCGTATTGTCCTGATAAATTTGGTGGCCCAAGTTTGTTGTAATCAATAATCCAATTAACTGGGCGCCCGACTCTTTGTTCAATAATTTTATCGCCAACCTTAACACCAGACTTAATAGCATTTGCCTCGGCTTCGGAAGACCAGAGCTTGATGACTGTTGAAGAGAAGAACTTAACTGCCATACCGCCTGTTGGGATATGGGAAGCATGCATAGATCCAAACTGATTTCTTTGCTGTGAGATAAGAACAAGTAGTGTGTTTTTGTTTGCATAATTTAACATTTTGACTGCATGAGTCATATCCTTTGCTTCTGCTCCAATTTGTTTTGTATCCTCAAGCTTTTTGAGTTCAGATGAATCTTTCTCGAAGTATATTGCTGGCAACAATGCTGATATAGAGTCAACCACAATAATATCTACTTCCGCCTCCATTAATTGTGTTGCAACATCTACCATATCATTTACTGTTTTAGCTGATGAATATATTAACTCTTCTGAGTTAACTCCAAGCTTTTCTGCCCAAGACTTATCGTATGAATGTTCTGCATCAATCCAGGCGCAAGTCTTTCCAGATTTTTGGGCTTCTGCAATCATCTGTAGGCAAAAAGATGATTTACCAGCAGATTTATTTCCCCAAACTAGAACCTGTCTGCCAAATCCAAGACCACCTCTTAGTGCAAGGTTGAGTCCTATGCTAGGAGTAGGCTGCTTTTCAACAGTTACCTCTACTGCAGACTGAACTCTATTTCTTGTTTTTGGATCAAGCTTTGCTAGTATATCATCTATTTGTATAGTCATTATTCTCTTTCTTTATATAAGTATAGCATTAAAATAAATTTCCGTGAAGTCTTGGACGAGAAATATTTTTATTCATTTTATTTTGTAAAGACTCATCTAGGCTATGAATCACATGTTCCTCATTTCTCATTGCAGCATATAAATCCAATATTCTAATAATTATATCTGCAATCTCTTCAACAATTTTTTCAGATCCCTGATCTTTGCGAATGGCTTCTAAAACTTCAGTTACTTCTGAATGAACAAGCGCAAGCTTATTACCAATTTTGTCGTGGCTATATTCTCCATCCCAAAATCCTTTTTCTTTTGCAGTTTCGTGCAAAACAGCAGACAAGGCGTCTAGACCATAATCAGTCATTAACGAGTTCATAATTATCTGCTTCACCATCTTCACGCAATCTAAATTCAAATGACAATGTGTCATCGTTATATGTTACAGATAATTGCTTATCTTCGTTATTTGCAGCCATAAATAATTCAGTTGGAATCTCTACAGTACCAAGCTTAGTTAGTATAGCTACCAAAATCCGAGAAGCATTCATTGCCTGAAATAGTTCTTCTGTGCTTTGTGTCATTTTATTTCCTTTATCATTAAAGTGCCATCATCTAATTTTTTTAGAACTGGCTTGCAAACCATACCCTCACGCATTTTTGCTAATGCAATTGGGTATGTGCTGGAAAACGCAATAGCTCTTGTTAGGTTTTTATCTTTATCAGACATAACAATGTGAGCCATTGTCTTGCCTGCTTTTGTCTTATACGGACTAAAGCTTATCACATACATTTCATCTTCGTCAATATCATATCCGTTAGAATATAAATACTGTATGAATATATCAGATGAATCTTCTTTGATGTCATCTACCTTTACATATCTTGCAATTCTGTTGTCTCCGACCAAAACAAAATACATTTTGCCAGTCTCTATTTGTGTCTGTTCGTTATGGAATAAACCTACTGAGCCACTCTCGTCTACCAATTCTATTCTTGCCCACCCTGAGCCCCTCTTAATATTTTTTACCATACCGAACATTGGAAATGATCCTAAATCATCAAAGTCTACAATAGGTCTAGCCTGAGCTTTTATTTTAGGATTCATCCCAACATTAAATTGAGGTATATTTAAAAACTCGTAATAATTGTGCTCTTCTTTTCCTGTTCTAGGATTATCATCAAATGCTGCAGCGCCGATTGAGTTTAAGGCCGAAATTGCCCTTGAATTAATTCCGCTGCCTTTTTTAGAAGCCTTAGAGATAAAATCTGAGTAATCCTTATAAGGCCTTTGCTCAATAATTTTATTAGCAATATTATCAGATATAAACTTAACTTCAGCCAAACCAAATCTTATAGAATCTTTTTGTAAAGAAAAGTAAATATCAGACTCATTAATATGTGGTAATTTTATTTTAAGGCCAAGTCTCTTGGCTTCAATCAGATACTCTGTTCTTGCGTCTTTATCGTTTTCATTTTTAAGGATCGAGAATAAAAATTCAAGAGGATAATGATGCTTAAGCCAAGCGGTATAATAAGAAAGCATAGAGTAAGCAACAGCATGAGACCTATTGAACGAGTAACCTGCGTGGGCCTCAAAGGTTTTCCAGAGATGTTCAGCTTCGTCCCTGCTGATATGCTGTGTAGCACCTTGAATAAACTTATCTTTGAATGGACTGAGTTCTTTTGCATCTTGCTTCTTTCCAATAACTTTTCTTACCTTGTCTGCCTCAGACCAGGTCATACCCCCTAAATATACACAGGCTTGCATAACTTGCTCTTGATAAATAATAACCCCATAAGTATTTTCTGTAAATGGTCTCATTATAGGATGTATATATTTAACAGCCTCTTGCCCATGCTTTCTTTTAATATAAGATAAACCTACTGTGTCCATAGCTCCTGGGCGAACGAGAGCATTTGAAGCTGCTAAGTCTTCAAAGGTAGACACTTGCATTCTTATTAGAAGATTAGTGTAAGGAGTCGCTTCAGCCTGAAACACTCCCATAGTATAGCCATCACTTAAACTTTTGTATATAGCATTGTCATCTAATGGTATACTTGACAAGTTGATTTCTTTTCCATATCTTTCTTTTATAGAAGACAATGTATCTGAAATAACCGAAAGGGTTTTAAGTCCTAGGGCATCTAATTTAATTAGGCCTATATCGGCAACAGTATCCATATCATAAGCAACCACTGGAATTCTTCCAGAAACTTTATCTTGTGCATCTTCACGAGACTCAATAGGCGCATAATTTCTAATGTCGTCTTTTGCAACAACTACGCCAGCAGCATGAACTCCTACGCTTCTAATTTTCCCACGTAGTTTTTCTGCAAGCCAAGTTACTTCTGGATACTTCATTCTGAATTCTTTTGTGTTTGGAGACTCTAAATAATCTTCAAATGTATCAATTGATTTGAGGGCACGGTTTACATCGGAAAGTGGAACCATAAATACACGTGCTGCATCTCGGACAACACCCTTATCTTTAAAATAAGTATAAGTAGAAATGGAGGCAACATGTTTGAATTTCTTCTTCAAGTAGTTCTTGACCTCTTTGCGGCGTCGATCCTCAAAGTCAGTATCAATATCTGGGAAGTCATTTCTTTCTGGATTAATGAATCTAAAAAAGAGTAGGTCATATTTAATTGGGTCAACGTCTGTAATTCCTAAAGAGTAGCAAACTAAAGAACCTGCTGCCGAACCACGACCTGGACCAACCATAATGGAATTTGTTTTGGCCCAATTAATCATATCCGCAATAACTAAAAAGTATGAAGCGAAATTTTTATCTTTAATTATTTTTAACTCTTCTTCAATTCTTTCAATGTAATTAATATCTTTATCTAAACCTTTTGCTTTTAACCCTTCGTAGGCTAATTCCTTTAACTTTTCATCTGCATTTCTTTTTGGCACAGGCAATAAGTCTAGACCTCTATAGAAATCATATTCTTCAACCTTGTTAGCAATCTCCAGTGTATTTTCATAAATATCTGTGCGCTGAATTCCTGCTTTACGAAAGTCCTCTGATATCTCATCATATGTTTGTATAAACAAATTATAGTCTTGAAACGATATTCTTCTGTCTGGATATAAATAATTAAATCTATCCAGCATATCTTTCATGTTGCGAGACATTTCAAAGTCTGCATCTTTATCCATCTTGGGATTTGTAGACAATATAAGCATCGCCTCTTCTAATATCTTATCTTCACCCTTAGCAAAATGTGCATCTCCTGTTGCCACCGCCTTAATTTTTAATTCATCAGCAAGCTCCAGCAATTTATCATTTACTTCTTTTGGATTATGAGACTGTACCTCAACATAAAAATCTTCGCCAAAAGTTTGTTTAAAATCTTTGAGTATAAGTTTTGCTTCCGAGAATTCCTGGCGTTCAATGCATTTACTAACAAGGCCATTGAGGCATCCACTAAGAACAATAATACCTTCTGCATATTCTTTTAGAACCTCCCGATCAATTCTAGGCTTGTGATAAAACCCTTCGTTCCATGCAATTTCCTGTAGTGCATTTATGTTAGATAAGCCAGCTTTATTCTTAGCAAGCAAAATAATATGGTTGTAGGCTTGAATTGATTTGTCTGTTTTAGAAGACCTGTCAAACCTATCTGTTGGTGATATGTATGCCTCAACGCCTAAGATAGGCTTTATTTGCTGTTCCCTACATGCTATTTGAAACTCTCTATGTGACGCAAGTGTGCCGTGATCTGTTATTGCAATTGAGGTTTGTCCAGAATCTTTAGCGGCCTTGACAAGATCGGCTGGAGAGTTAAGGCCATCCATTAATGAATAGTAGGAATGTACATGCAGATGTACAAATGACATTAACTCTCCGCCTTTCTAAATTACCAAGTTACATCTGTTGATGTAGACTCTGGCTCCTCGGTTCCGCCTTCTCCATTAAAGAAGGACTCTTGGTCTGCGTACTTCATTTCACGAACTGCAGTTTCTTCTAGCTTGTGCAGTTCTAATGACGAACCGTCAAATGGCGTTTCATCCTTTGCAAGCGGGATAATTGTATAACTAGTATCTGTCTTTGTACCAGTACGCTTTATTCTCCACATTAAATTTGTGATGGATCCCATTTCTCCAGCGTATTCAATTAGTGTAGGTGTAACTGTTTTACCACTTGAACCTTGAGATAATATTGCTACGTATGGTTCATTCTTTCCATCGTCAACTAATACGTTTATATAAAGACGTGAACGGCCCTTCCAGCCTGCCTTGTAATCTTTTCTGTGTTGCTCGCAACCCCAGCACTTACCTTGATCTTGCATTGTGCATAAAAGTTTTCTGCGATAATCTTTTGGATTTGTATGTTCTACTGCAATAAATCCTAGACCAAACTTATCATTATATGTTGGTGAGTCTGGATCTAATTCTTGAAGAAATCTAATCTTAACACTTTCTCCATCTTCAAGCTTTACCCAACGTCCTTTACTTCCTTCGCCACCTGTTGGCTGTGGCTTATCTAGCGCTTTGTTTAAGTCTTTTAGACCTTTTACTATACCCATTTTATATCTCCTTAATATGTATGACGGTATATATCCGTCTGTCTTTCCATTATATCATGGGTTCCAAGATCGATATTCGAAATCGGAAACTGCGTTATTTATGCATACCTTTATATCTTCATCGGACATGTCGCCTGCATCTTTTGCTCCATTAGGATATATCTTACCATATGAATGCGAACCCCACAAGATGTTTTTATTTTTTAATTTAGAAGCAATAGACATTCCTAATTCTCTACCTGCTGGATCTGCATCTGTCATTAAAATAATTGTATTAAAATATCTATTTAATAATTTAATATTATCATGTGATACATGTCCTCCCAGCGTGGCAACTACGTTTGGAAATCCTGCTTGATGTATTCTAATGGCATCAAAAGTAGACTCTACGATGATGACCTTGTCTCCTATTTTTTTAGCCCTATGTATATTAAACATAGTTTTGCTACGTGGAAGGTTATTGCTGTTCTTAAACTTTTTTTCAGATATAGATCTACCAACTAAGCCCACTGGAATTCCGTCTGGACTATGTACTGGCACAATAACCATTCCTAAATTAGATGAATACCCTAATTTAAAGTAATGCATTGAATCTAGACTAATTCCCCTATGTTCAAAATACTCCTGTGCATGTTTATTTTTGCCAAGATTATTGTATAAATCATCCAAAGTTTTTTGGGAAAATTCTACAAAGTCTGGCTTATCTTCAAACATAGACTTCAGCTCTTCATCAAAATTCTCTAAAGATTCCTGCTGCTTTGATTCAATATATCTTAATGCCTGATATTCATTTTTACCTAATGACTCTTTTACAAGATCCATTATAGTTCCAGCTTTTCCGCAAGAAGGATTGAAGCAAATATATGCTCCTTTAGTACGGCTTATACTGAAGCTAGGGGTATGTCTATTTGAATGAAATGGACAATAAGATAAATAATCGTTAGCTGTTTCGCCTGCAATATCTATACCAAGACTTTTAATTACAGACTTTATGTGAGCTGGCGTGTATTCCGTTTGACTGGTTTGTTTTGGGCTATACCCTCTAATTGCCATGCCTTCTTCTTTCCCACATAAATTCCATGGATGGTCATTAGGAACTTCCATGTCTCGCCTGTGAATTCTACCGAGAAAGCTGGATCTATGTCAAGTACTCTTATATATCCAGCGTCACGCATTTGACTCGTTAATAGATTTTCATATTGATTTCTGATTCTAATAATATCAGAATCATCAATAAACTCTACTTCAATTTGAAATCGTTTTATTTGCTTGTGAGTCATTATTTAATTCTGGTAAGTTTTCATAAATAGGTTTAATAATTCCACGATTAATATCCCAATCAAGGAAGAATCTAAAGTCGTGTCCGTGACGATTTTTTCTAGAGACAACCTCAATCATATCTGTATTAGCATGCTTATGAATAGCAATAGCCATGTCTGCATCGTACTCAATAGCCTTAGACCATGCCACCTGGCTCATCATAGGTGGCTCATCTTGATCAGATATGTCATCAGCGGTTGCAGCAGTAATATCTATAATTGGAATATTGTTTGCCACTGCTAGCAATTTAAAGTCTCTTGATATATTTCTATTTCTTTCAACTTCTGAATTACTGCGCTTGTTATCATTAAATAATTGATGATAGTCAAGGATAACTAAATCTGGTTTGTGTTGGTCAATCTTTCCTTGAATTGTGGCAGGTGTGACTTCTGCTGTGCCTTCATTAGAAACAAGAATAAAGCTGTTCTTGCCTTCCGTCTTTTTTTGCCCCCATGATTTGAAGTCATCTAAATTAATATCTCCTTTTGAAAAATCGCTTGCACGGAATAGCCCAGAGCCAAGCATAGTGTAAATTCGGTCACGCATATTCTCTGGAGCCATCTCCAAAGATACGATCATTGGCTTAAATCCTTGCTCCCACGCCTTACAGGCTAAGTATGAAGTAAACCATGTCTTTCCTCTTCCTGGCCATCCTATGGCCACTATAAGGTGTCCTGGAGCCATGCCTGTAGGATAGGCCTTGTCAATTGCCTCAAACCCTGTCAGTATTCCTGGGCTACCACCCATTACAGTAGATCTGTCCTTAACAGACTGATAATGTCTTTCTGCTGAATCTATATCTGTAATATCAACATCTCTAACATTATTTGTATATCTACTTAGAGTAGCTAATTGGCTTTGCATTACCCCCAAAACTCTTGATGGGGCATCTTCTTTTAATGAGGAGCCAGCTTGAAGCATAATAGTTTTTAACTTAGCAGCAACAAATTCATTTTTAAGTTTGTCTAAATAATAACCTGTTTCAGCTTTAGTTTGAACTGGCTCGAAATCTTTAAACTTATCTTGTAAAATCCCAACTTCTGGAACTGCTCTAAACTTATAATAATAACTCTTCAATCCCTCCCAGATATCTTTATGAGAAGTAAATAAATCATCGGCATTGTCGGCAAGGAGTGTGCTGATGTCCTTATTCTTACATACAGCAGAAATTAATTCAGCTTCGGTATTCACTCTTCTTCAACCAACTTCTTTGTTTGCTCTAGTAGGCGAGCCCTATTGGCTACGTCTTTGTTAATTTGTATCATCATATCTTCAAGCCTATCAAAATTATTATAAAAGAAATTTAATGGGTGTCCATTCTTTCCTGTACGAAAATAATAATTTAACACATCTTTTGCACTGTCAAAACCTATGCTGTCTAAAACATCTTGCATAGCCCATTTTTCCTTATACTTATTTATTCTAGGCTTCTTTCCATACTTTTGCTCATAAAGTGCCATGTAAATAGTTAGCAAAATATACGGTTCTTTATTTGTTGCCATTTAGCTCTTCTTCAACTTCTTGAGTTTTAGATATCAATTTGTTTTCTACAAACTTATAGACTCTATCTGTAGCGGCATCTACAGACTCTCCGTCACGAACATAGTCGTCTACCCCTATTCCAATTTTAATACTCTCAAAGTTTCCTAAATTTCTTGTAAAAGATAAATCTACTCTAACTTGTGTTGGTGGCCTCCAATTAAAATATGGAAGATCTACCTCATTTTGTTTAGGTGGTAGCTGTTCAAACCCCATTAGTGTTCCGCCTTTCTGTGTCTACTTAATGTGTCGTGGCCAAATATACCCCAACGCAATTCTATCTCCTTACCGCATATCTCACAAACTACAAAACGTCCTGACATTATTCTGCTTTCCATACTGGTACAAACCCTGAATCAGTCTTAGTATACAATATGATGTTGTTTTTGAGAAGTGCCCTTAATTCATTTTTTGATGGCATGTTTTTAGAATATCCTGACTCTAAAATAAATTCATGTATGTCCATTATGTCCGATTCGCTATACATAAATTTATACCAATCACTTTCTGGATTGCTAATAGGATATACTTTTTGAGGATATCTTATTTTACCTTCCAAGATATAATCTTCGATTGTAATCTTATGCTTATTTAATATTTGTGCAACCTGTTTAGTTGAATATGCATTTTCCATATTTTTAACTACTTGAGAATACGAATAAAGCACACGCTTCTTGTCTGGATAACACCAAGCAACTAGTTCATCTTTTGATCTAGAATAATTTAATACTTTATGTATTTTATTATTTAAGAAGAAATAGCTAAATCTTTTAGTTTGTTTTTTTCTGCCTGTTCTAGCCATCGTCCTAGTGGGCTCGTATCCTTATTAATCATCCATCGTTTTCCACACATTATGCAAAACAACTCTACGTGTAATTTTTGTGAAAAAACTCTATCCACAAAAACTCTTCCCTTACACTTGTCGCATTTCATCATAAAGTAAAAACCTTTCCATCTACAACACATGAATAATCAGGTGCAATATGAATCATTTGAATATGCGGGTAATCATTTACAATATGTGCAATAGCGAACCCTTTTTGCCAATCGTGATGCTGCATATACTTCATTCCTGGACCCTTTTCATCACACATATGTCCGATCTCATAGCCACGAATTGTTTCTCCTGCGCCATCATTTCTTAACTCATATGTTTGCAAATGCGAGGCAATTCTGTGGGAGTGTCCACGAATTAATGATATTTGTAAATCATTCATATCTTTTCTTACGGCACCAGTATCTGCAATTGATAAACCATGATGAACATGGATATCTCCAAAGCGTCGTTTGGGCAATTCATTATAATGAATATATTCATATCCTAAAGAGTCTAGACTCCAAAGGGCTTCTGGAGTTACCTCATTAATGTAGTCAGGAAGTTTAGCATCTATATAATTAAAAACTCTGACATCATGATTTCCTAATGCTGAGAATAATTGTGCATCTGGAAGCATCTCTCTTGTTTTAGCATAAAAATCACGAGCACCTTTAGCTTCGTGTCTCATCATTGGAACAATAAGATCTCTACTATCCGTTTTATGAAGATTTAAAAATTCTGCAGATCTTCCTTCTGTATATTTACTATAACAAGCCTGATCGTCTGTGTCTCCCAAATAATCTACAACATCTGGCTTAAACCATTTCATAACTTTAAACCATAAAGAAATAGCTTTATCATCTTGATACGGGAACTGCTGGTCGGATGAAAGCATCCATTTTAAATCATTTGTCATTAAGCACCTAATTATGTACGCAAATACTTTATATTAGCGTAGTAAGAATTGTAACATAATTCTTAGGGTTGTCAATACTTAGCTTATAGGCTTTGTAGCAACACTAATCCAGTGAACATATAAATCTGCTGTAAATTTTTTTTCTGCCCAAACCACCATTGTTGGAACTCTTGAATCTCCACTAAAAGAAATTCTTATATTATTTTTTCCTGGATCTTTTAATCTTGGCGTAGCAACAGTATAAACACTTGTATACTCTCCGCCCCACTCTAAATCAATTGGTGACGTTTTGATTTCTCCAGCATTAATACCACCTTCAAAAACTTCTACGCCAGCTTTAGTGTGAAAAATAACTTGACGCTGCTGGCTATCTAGCCTACTTCCTAAGACAAAGGCATCATTTGCCTTCTCAGACACAGCTGTAATTTGATCCTGTAATTTTTGTAGCTTTAAAGGATCTACTGGCTCTCCATCTTGAAAAGATACAGACATTATTCTCCTAATACCTCATTTATTTTTTCAGAGTAATTATCTAGTGCTGATTGTTTTTCTTTTTCTTTGTTTATGTGCTGAGTTAATTCAGCACGAAGAATAGCAATTTGTGTTTCATAATTTGCCACCAACTGACCTATTCTTTCTTGTAATGCTGTAATTACAAGTTCTGCTTTTTCTGACATTAATTTTCCTGACTATTTAATTCAGACTTAATTTCTTCAAGCTTCTGAATTTTATTTGATAAATCTAAAACTTTTTCGTTCAATGAGCTTACCATCAAATTATCAATACTCGCTGAAGTTTGTTCAACAATTATACTAATTTCTGAGTTATACTTTTCATATGTTAATCTTCTTATATGAGAATCTATAACAGATCTTTTATCTTCTATCTCTAACTCGTAAGCCATTTTTATTGTCCTGAAACTTCTAGTAGCTTAGCTTCCAATACTGCTATTTTAGCTGAGATAGCTGAAATTTGTGAATTTAATCCATTAATAAATTCTTGTGATGGTTCATCGGTAGAGTTTTCCTCTAGCAAACTTATCTCTGCATTATATTTTGCGGTAGATAAAGTTTTTAGGTGAGATATAAGAACCTCAGCCTTTTGTGCGTTTGTCAAATCATATTGTGTTGGCATTTTACCCTCCTTTTATATTATACCATTACCATTTGCCTACAGGGCAAGTGGCCTGTTTTAATTTTGTTTTAGCTGCCATAAAGCAACCACACTCTTTACAGGTTTTAGTAGTTTGATTTAATAGCGGGCAGGATAGGCATATGTCATACCTTCTATCTGCTTCTTCTGAGTCAGCATATTCTGTACTAGGCTTTAAAAAATCCCATGGTTTTACGTCGTCAGATTTGGCTAATTTCTTTATCTGCTCCCATTTAGTTGTCAATTTCTTCACCCTTATAAAAACCTTTACCGTCCCACATAAACCCTTTACCTGGAACTGGAAGATCTTCAATGTCTAAGGAAATATCTTCCATGTCTATAATAGTTGGATTACTTGCTAGTCCCGCTCTTAGCATATGAGTTTCCTCGTTCCCTGTGGGTATATTAAACCACCCAGCAAACTCTCCGTCCACTAAGACCATATATGTGCTACCGCCAAGTTCTGTTTTTTTCATAACTCTCCTTTATATATATTCTATCATTTAACTAAAAAGATGTCTATATGTTGTGTTATTTACCAAAAGATATTACTGCATGCTTTACTCCAGATGTTACTGGAAGCACCCTATGCACATATTTTGCGTCTGATGGAAAAATTATTAAACTATTTTTTTCAGGCTTTATAGGAATTTTATCAAGAAGATCTCTAAACTGTATCTCCCCGCCCTCATAGTCATCGTTTATATAATAAACAAACGAGATGGTTGCTGGATGACTTTTACCATCGTCGCTGTGCCATGTAAGCTTTTGCGATATTTCGTATTTTAATATTTCCCATGGCTCTCTTTCTTTTATTTTAATTCCTGTATTTTTAATAAAGTGCAATATGCATTCAGAAAGAGCCATATCTATTTTTTTATTAAGAATAGTTTTTGCATTATTAAACTGTTTATCTTCCCCAAAAGTTGGATATAAAGAGAATACGGTGCAAGACCTTAAAGATGTATCGTAGTCATGATTATTTATTGTTGCAGCATTGTAATCTTTATTATAGTCAGACAATATTTTATTAAGCTCAGACAAAATATCTAAATCTTCAGAAATAACATTTTTATACATATATATATTATTACCTAGGTTTTCTGTAATCATTTTTTATCCTTTAGCTCCTATGTCTTTGCGCTCAAGTTGTGTGCCATTAGGCCCTCAACAAAATAAACATCTTTATCCTCAATGTCAATTGAAACTGTGTTTACTGAATCATTAATTAAATCTTTTGACATAACTACTATATTCTCTAAGTTTTCATTAACAATGATATCGCCTATCTGTAAATCTTCTACCTTTATAAACTTCCAGATTCCTTCTTGGTTGGCTGGAACCATGTGCTCATAGGTTATCTTGATAGAATTATTAATTAAATAATATTGTTCATAGGATCTAATGATAACATTTGTCACATTAGCTATAGTCTTTGTTGTCCCAGAAATATCTTCAGATGACCACAATTCTAAATTGTTTATATCAGTTTCATTGTCTGGCAATCCTGGTATGTTTGCTGCCATTACTTCATCCCCAATATAAAGATCTTCAATGTTTTTAAATGTCCCATCTGACATTTGAATTTTAGTTCCTACAACGTGGCATCCACCACCACCGCCAGTATCAATAGTGTTAATAGTATTGATAGTGTTAATGGTATTGATAGTGTTAATGGTATTGATAGTGTTAATAGTATTGATAGTGTTAATAGTATTGATAGTATCAATAACGAAAGTTGGGAAGTACGGGAAGAACGGTGGGAAGTACGGGAAGTACGGGAAGAACGGTGGGAAGTACGGGAAGTACGGGAAGAACGGTGGGAAGTACGGGAAGTACGGGAAGAACGGTGGGAAGTACGGGAAGAACGGTGCTGGGGATTGTTGACAGCTATATGGCTGCGAAACAGCCTGCTGGCAAACAGTAACAAATCCTCCTCCTGAAACACCAGCTTGACTTGACGTATGTGGTCCGCTCAAAGCACAATATCCAGACTCTTGTCTTGTGGTTTTGCACCACCAATATGAGCAGGGTGTTCCGCAAGATGGGAATCCTGCCTGACTACAGCTAATTGAATATCCAGAACCACTCTGACTTATATTGCTTCCTTCTATAGTTTCAGTACACCCTGCACAATTTTGACTTACGCTTGTTGTACAGTACCAGCAACTTCTAGTTTCTACATATGTATCATTTACAGTTGTAGTGCTAGTTGATTCTGAGCAATCTACTGCTCTAGTAGTACATGTTGTCTTGGTAGTTCTAGGCATAGACCTAGTTTGAGTAGGTGGATTTCCTGAGCAAGCACTCCATTCTGTTGGAGTTCCATATGTAACTACTGGGGTATCGCAAGTTGTTTTTGCTGTACAGCAGTCTCTACATTGTTGTGTACTTCCAGATTCAGATGTAACACATGGACTGCCTGCAGGGCATGTCCTTGTTTGTGTGTATGGAGTAGTTTTACATTGTCTACCAGGTGTGTCTCCAATTGCATTACATGCGCTCCAATCAGTCGAAGTGCCTTCGACTCTACTCCAGCCTCCACATTGAGACTCTAAGGTGGAGTTGCAAACGCATGATGTTTGGCATGACGGAAAGTCTGTTCTACTACAAGCTGTAGAATAAAAAGAATTTCCTCCACCAGAAACATTAGATCCTTCAATATGGTACCCGCAACCAGCACAATTTGAATTATAACTATCTGTACAATACCAGCAATCTTGAGTTTCTGTTGTTATGCATGGAGATCCAGACGGACAAGTTCTTGTCCTAGTTCTTGTTTTGGCCCCAGTAGGTCCAGTACATTCACTCCATGAAGACCAATTTGTACATTTACTTTCTTCAGTAGAATTACAAACGCAATTTATTGAACATGACGGATATCCAGCAGTGCTGCAAGACCTGATGTAACCAGAACCACTTCCACTATTATTAAAAATTGCAGTTGAGTATCCACATGGAATGCAATTAACCCCTTGATAATTTTCTGTACAATACCAGCAATCAGCAGTTTCGGTATCTACAGTAACAGTGTCGCTAGTGCCATCTGTATAGGTACAATCTTCATTATAAGTTCTAGTACTAACTCTTTGAGTAATATTTCTAGTTCTTGTTGATTTAGATGGGGCAGTGCCGCATGCAGTCCATTCAGAATATTGACCATATATTGTTCTTGGATCAAATGTCTCTGTTCCAACCTTACAACATGAAACAGAATTTACATGAGTTCCAGTTCTGGAAGTTTGGCAAGGCGAGGGTAGTATTAATGTTGTAACTCCATTTTCATTAGTTGAACTAGATCCAGTTGGGCAAATTCTAGTTTCAACATAAGGTCGAGTTTGAGTTTTTGTTCCAGGAATTCCGAATACAGTTGCAGAACATTCTCCAAAAGCGGACCAATCAGCCGTATAGGTTCTAACCCATGCAGTACATTTTGCCTCTTCTGTTGAATTACATGTACATGGTGCTTGGCATGAAGGAAATCCTGATTCACTACATGATGTAGAAAATCCAGAACCAGTTCCACTTATGTTTGTAGCTTCTACGGTTTGTGTGCAAGTACATGTAGCTCCTTGACCAACTGTTGTACAATACCATCCGCAATTCTTTGTTTCTGTTTTAGTAGTGGTGACTCCGCAAACAGTTTCTGTTCTTGATCTTGAACTTTTCTTTACACCATCTACATCTGTGCAAATGCTCCAGAATCCCCAGTCGCCGTATGTTGGACCAGCAACAATTGTATAATTTTGAGAAGGTATCCAGTCTGTCTCCACACTCTTAGATAAATCAATTGGATTTAAAAATGCTGACTTAACTTCACCTCTAACCACATCGCCTACTGACTCTCCGAAATCTCCAATTCTATTTGGTATCTCGTCGTTATACTCTCTTGGAACTCCATTGACAAAATAACGATATTGATAATTTAATATTAGATCGGGATCTCCTCCATTGTCTCCAACCCAGCCTACTGGTACAATATTAAAGTAGTCTCCCACTGCAAATTTCCCATCTCCGCAAGGTTGTACTAGCTCTACTGTTCCTGGAGTTATAGAGGAAAGTGGCACTGTTATATTTTTAAAATCATAAGATCCTTCTGGCTCAGCTGTAATTTGTATTAATCTATTTCCACCAGATGGATATTGCAATTGTGGGCTTGAGTAATCATATATAGCAGTATTTGATGGAATTGATATTACGACATTGTTGTAGTCAGATGAACCATCTTTAGCTGCAGAGGCACCTGCAATGGTGGTATTAACAGTAATTTGTGTTGGGTAATTGGTTATAGTTGCTTCTATCTGAAAATTAGTATTTGCGGATATAACATTACTTGTTGGAGAAGTTATTGTTACTACAGGTGGACTGTCTATGCTATAGTCTTTTCCAATAGACTCTGTCTGTCTATTTATTAATAGTGATGTTCCAGGGTTTGTTGCCGTAACTGTAAATCTTGCTTGCTTACCAACATATTGACTTGATATAGAAAAAACTCCAGTATCATTTGAAATAACATCAATGGGGTCTAAAGGATTAGTGTCGTATATCCTCATTTTATACAGATATGTAGTTTCTTCTGTTACCTTTGTCCAATTTCCTTTTGAAAGCAGTACTGCTGTAGATCCTATTCTTCCTCTATTATTTTTAGAATTAGATCCTATATCATGAGTATTATCTGTTACTGGTTTGGTTGGAAGTGTCCATAAGAAGCTAGCTAAATTACTTGTTTCTTCCAGACTGTCTATATGGCCTTGTAAAGAATTTGCTGACCAGTAACCATCATTTGCAACTGTTAAAACATTAACAACATATTCCCCTCCAGCGTCTGCTACAGACTGAGGATAATTTATTGTATACGACTGAGTAGCAGTATTAGTAACTGGAACGTCTATTGGTCCAAAAACTACTTCCCCTTCCATAGATTCCATCCAGACAATCTGATGCTTGTATGAATTAGAATTTTGGTTAGTAGGAACTAAAGTAGTGTTGTATCTCCATTGTATAGCTAATTGTTTATTTACATAATTAGACAAAGATTGATTTTCTGAAACACCGCTAATATTTGGGTCATTGTCTGCTCCATATGGATTAAAAGCAAATTTAAGTCTTGGAGATATGCCATTTTCTATTGGGTAATAAACAAGAGAGCAATCCAAATCTGATTCTGAAGCAGGATTAGTGTCTGATGCTCTTACCTTAACTCTATACTTAGCAGAATTTTGTACATCGCTAAGAGATATAAGAGGCCAATTTGATGATGATGCAGGAAAAAAATCGGTAGATTGATTATCATTATAAGAAGTATATGTTTTTACTATTGGACTTCCTATATTTGTAAAGCTTCCGCCATTTAAAGATTTTTGAAATGTAAACTCAAAGTATATTGGGCTTTCTTCCCATTTACCTCTTGTTATATAAATTTTTGAGTTTTGCCACGCCGCTCCAGAGTACCTATCTGCGTCTTGGCTTTTGTTTGCTGTAGACGTGTATGGAGATTCTATAAAGTAAAACTTTGGAACATTTTCAGAGCCAGTAGAGTAAGGACATAAAATTCCAAATACTCTTTCCCAGGAAGACCCACCCAAAAATCTCCAAACTGATTTTAACTTTATCCATCCGCCTGACTCACCAGGATCTCCAGGGTCTGCTTTTCGATATATGTTTTTTAATCTTATCCATCCGCCTGACTCACCAGGATCTCCAGGATTTGCTTTTCTATATATAGGCACGATTCACGCTACACTCTCTGTAACCATAAATCGCCCTTGGTAAAATTACCTGGGTTTGATGAAGTAAATCTTCCGTTTCCTTGATTTGCTCCAAATGCTACGTTAAATCCATATCTACTTGTTATATTTGTTGGAGCATTATTTCCTCCATACCAAAGAGCTCTTCCTCTTACTAGTCTAGATTCGTAGCCGACATCAGCAACAACTATAGTTGAATCTCCGAAGGTACCATCGTTGTCGTCGATACTAGCAGAGCTTGGCATGTATATCTGATTTGTTGCTATTTTAAATACTCCATTGGTATTTGTTATGGCGCCTGCGCCTAAACGAAAATCTCCAGCAGATCTTCCATCTCCAGCTTTTCCAATTATATAATCTGCAGAACCAGCAGTGTCTCCTAAGTATAAATTTGAGGCAGTTAAGTTTGCATTTATAGTTAATCCAGCAGAAGAGCTATACCTAATTTTACCAGATCCAAGCCTGAAATGTCCAGCAGAAGAAATATAATCATATCCATAATCAGCAGAAGCCTCTGGGGTTTCTGCAGCTGCAACTTGTGCACTTATTGGATTTAACCACAAAACTGAAGCTATTACATTTGCTCCAGAAATTGCTCCCCATTCTCCATCTAAAAATACTGGAGCTCCACTAGCAGTTAATTTTGTAGATTTTATTTGTGCCCCATCAACCTCCCAGCCTTTTTCTAAAGTAGTAAAATTAGAATCATTAAATGTACCGAACTTGGCTGTATTAGATCTAACCTCTCCATATATTTTTGCATTAATTGCTTCTAGCAATCCACCATATGTAACTTTAAATTTAGGATTATCTATTAATCCTCCAGCCCAAAATGCTACAGAATTATCGTTTGGGATGGCTGGCGCATGCATTCCAACTTTATTTGCATATGCACTTAAAGTAAATTCATCAATTTTCCAACCGCCGATAGAGCCCTTCTTTGCCACGATTCCATTTGTTGGGTCTAATTGTGCATACCAACCACCGCTTGTATTGGTAACCTGAATACCAGCACCAACTGTTACTATGCCAGTGCCAGTAGCTGGTGAGGTAAATTTTCCAATTTCTACCTTACCCCCAGTTGCTCCAGATACCGTTACTCTTAATTGACCATCTACATTTGTTGCTACCCCACCTATTATCATGGAGCCACCTATGTCTACAGATCCTAAAATTCCAGATTGTGCCTTAATTGTTCCTGTTAAATTAGCATCTGTTGCGGTAATAATTCCTTGTGTGTCTACATTAAATTTACTACCTACTGTTATTTCTCCACCTAAAACTTTAATATTTCTTGCTATCACATTTCCAGAAGGAGTTACGGAAAATTTTGCATCTTGACTAGAATCTACCGAATACCCTCCAGCTACTCCACCGCCTGCCCAAAAGGCGTAAGTTCCATTTGGAGATAATCCAGCATAGCTTCCAGCTGTAGCATTTAAAGTATTTTCTATTTTATTATCAGAAATAGTCCAATTTGCTATTCTAGCTTTCTTGGTAATAAATGTTGCAGTTATTCCATTGTCTTCACCAATTATTTGTGTGGTTGGATTTAGTCCATTTGCATCGTTATCATCGTATAAAAAGAATCCACGCTTATTAAATACCGCTCTGGCTCCAGTTAAGACTGGCTCATCATTAGAATCAAGTGTGCCCGCAAATATGGATCCATCTGTTTTTATTTTAATTGGATTTTCAATAATTGACAATGCACCAACATCAAGTATTAAAACAGAAGTGGCTGCAGACATTTCTGCATTTCCATCTTCAGATGTCCATTGTGCTTTTACCCAAACAGTACTCCCTGCACTAGATTCATCATAAACTATAACTGGGCTTGAATTGCTAGATGCAACTAAAGTATAGGTTCCATTTTCAGTAGAGCTTTGATAAACTTTAATGCCTGTTGCTTTAGAGTCTAAATTAGAAGAAACAACATAAGCATTTGCAGCTCCAGTAACGGATATAGTGGTTGTTTTACCAAGCAGTGGGTTTGGCTTAACCGCTGTAGTTATATTTGAAATAGGAACTTGAGTTGTATTTTCATTTCTATAAACATCCATGTCTGTTATATATCCAGCGGTGAAACTATTTGGAGACTCGCCAAATGCGTCTATGAATTCTTGCCTATTTATTATAGATGATGTTGATGCGTTTGCTGTAGACGTTGTAACAGTTTTTTCAAACCATTTTGTTGTACCGTTATATGTTAAAAATATTTTTACGTATGTGGGCAAATTTTGTGCTGGCATCTTATAAGAGACAACTAATGCCTTATCAGTATTCCACGCAGCTGTAACTGGAGGCTGTACTGGATCTGGAGGTATATCATCAAAAGCTATTGGATCGTAAGCTTTTCCTTCTTTAATAGAAGAAGTAGTAGACTCGCATTCGCTAGATGAAAAATGATTTATTTTTACGTAATGTGTATTAAAATTGTAAAGAGGTATTTGAACTGGACTTGTACCACTGTATTGTACCCAGGGTCCAGACTGTGATGTAGAAACATAAACATTAGTATATTTATAGGTTTCCGCTTTTGTTATATCATCTTGCCAAGAAACAGATATACCATTTGGTACAGAAAGAACAGACCAGCTAGAATCTGATATAGTTGCTGTACATACTGGATCTGCGTATGCTGGTGTAGTAAAAGAAACACCGCTTGTCGTTCCGTCTAAATAAGTTGTTTTTATTTTTCCAGTGAATTGCGTTCTAAATATTTTACCAAAGTTTCCAATATTAGAATCCTTAGTCAATGTGAACATTTGCTTTGTTTGGGTTTGATCTGCCGATCTGGTCCAAGATCTTTCTAGATCTGAAGTTCCTCCAACTGGAGTTAAATATATTTGATATGTTTTTGCATTATTGCTTGCATTGTCCCAGGTTCCCTTTAAAGTTGTACCTTCCCAAACCCAAACAACATTAGTTACTTCTGGTCTAGTTGGTCCTGGGGTTGTGAACTCAAATACATCAGAAAAATCGCTTGTGCCTTTTTGCTTGTCAGCATAAACCCATGCCACCTGCAATCCATATGTGGTTAGTAAATCAAGATCTGGTATGACGATATCTGTATAGTCGCCATCTTGTTTTTGAGTAATTCCTAAATCTTGATTTTTTTCTGCCATATCAATCTCCGAAAGATAGATCTAGTTTAAATTCTATTTGTGACTCTCTACCTAAAACTTTTATTACTTCAGTTGGTAAAACTGATCTTGCAATTAATCCATATGATGGGTCAAATGTGTCCTCATCATTTATTCTTAAACCATCTACAGACACAGACGCTTCTCCAGTTGTTGGAACAATAACTATTCCCAAACTTGTTATATTATTTATATTAGGAGAGTTCGTTGCAACTAAATCAGAAATATTTTTTTCTTTAATATTATCTCCAGAAGAATGTCCATCAAAAACAACTTCATAGTAAGCTACGTCAGAGCTATAAAATCTAAGTTTTATTTGTGACAAAAACAAGTTATTTACTCTATATGAAAAACATATTGTGTCTAATGCATTATACCCAGACAAATCAAAATTACCCAATGGCAACCTATACTCTTGCTGAGTTGTTCCATTTGATTTAAATACAAGAGAGCTATTCCCCACCCTAAAGTTTGATTCATCAATATCTGGTGTTGGACTCCAGTCAAACGGCAGTTCAAAATCTGTTATAAACTTGCTGTCAAAATAATTTTTTGAATTTCTGATTCCAGGGTATAGACCTATTTCATTTATTCTACCTGCAACATTTGTGGGTATTGTTGCTGAGTATACTACTGTATACTTTGTAGGAGTAACTGAAGCATCTATATCTATTCCGCCCTCACGTGCTGGGATTCTGTGAAATTCAAAACCTAGCCTTGAATTTGTATCTGACAATTCATACTCGTTATTAGTAGCTATACCTATTGCTATTTCTTTATTTGAAAAAGATGAATTGCCAGCAATAAAATTTGTTAAAAATCTTTTGCCAAATTTTGTTATCATGCCCGTCCTCCTTGTTGATCAGATAGGGTAATTATCAATGCATACTTTTCTAGTTCTTCTCCACTAGAATTATAAATTCTAAATTTAGATTTTGCCATTTGCATTCCAGAAGCATCATAATAAGTTTCTGATCCTAGATATTGGATATCGCTAAGTTGAGGTCTTCCTTTTTCAGATGGGTCTTCTGGGTCTTTTGGTCCACCTGATACAGATCCCGAACTGCCAAACGGAAAAGAGCCGTTGACTCCTTTAAACTGTTCCTTTGGCTTAGCCTTCCAAACTTCTGCTAACAGTTTATCGTTATCAGAAATAATTGGGGCAATTTTACCAGCTTCTATTGTCATTTATTTATTATACCATTTGGCTGTCAAATAGCTCGACAGCTTACTGAAGTAGAAATCCCCTCCTCAAATCTATTAGACACCTTAGTAACTATATATTTGGCGCTGCCAGATAATGACTGTAACGGGTAATTAATTGAAACAATATCACCTGGAGAAATCAATGGGTTACCGAAAGACTCTATATTAATTATTCTACCTTTATTAAGTACAGTAGACTTTATCCACTCGGCCAGTTTTTTTGCATCTGATTCTGACTGTATCCAATTCGTATTTAAAATTAATGGCTCTATGTTGTCAGAGTCTGTATCAGATCTAGTATCATACTCTATTGGACTAGATTTTGATATTCTAGATCCACTAACATAAAAGCTAGCAAATTCACCATCATGAAGAGGTATACTCGTAGACGTATTATTTAAAACGTAAGTCTCGAAAGAAAATGGTTGAATTCTCTGTGCAAGAACATTTGCATATCTATTATTTCCAGTTCTTACATAATTTGGAATTGCTGGCCTATCAGAATAAACTGTTTTAATTTTTCTAATCTCTCTTGCAGTGCTTCCAAATTCAATCAAAGATCCTTTTCTAGAATCTACAGTTTCTCCAGCAGAATATATTAGGTCTCCATTTAATAAAGACAGCGAGTCATCAGAATAAACTCCAACATAATCCATACCAGATTTAACTGACAGATTATCATACTCTTCTTTACTTATGTCTTTTGCGTATATATATTCAAAATATACTACTCCTTGTCCGCAATGAACTCCTATATTTTTAGTTGGAATAACTGGATTCACTTCAGACTCTCCAGACTCAAACATAACGTCTTGGGCTATCATTTTAAAACCATTTACAAATACTGTTATTGTATTTTTACCTACTTCTTTTTTTACTATAACATCTATATTATAAGCAGAGCCAGCATAAATTCCAGCCAAAGTGCTGAAGCTGTTATCTTGAGAATCTTTTAAAACTTTAATGCCAGTCTTATTTCCAACCTTCCACTGCTTAACTAACATTAAATCTTTTTTTAATCCCGCAAAGGCTGTACTTCTTAGTATTAAATAATATCCGTATTTCCCTTCTGGGTCTGTAAATATTGCAAGTCCTCCAGCCTGCTCTGGACTTTCAAATTGGCTATCAAAAAACATTCTAGTGCCGAAAGCAAAGTAGTTTTTGGTATTGTCAACAGAGCTGAATTGTTTTGTTGCTACATCAAATGTCCTTTTATCCTGATCTAAATTTGATAAAGAAAGGAAAGCCTTAGAAACGGTTTTTGTCATTGGATTGACTGGTGCCTTAAATGATCCTTGTCCAGGCTTATACCCTTTATCTTGGGCTGTTGTTATATCAATTTTATACATATTAAATTTATCTGGATCTGAACCTGGAGTTGAATTTATATAAGAAGAAGGAGATTTTTGATGAATTCTTTTTGCGTCTTCTGTAGACAAAGCGCCTCTTGTTTTAATTTTATATCTCCCAGTTGCCGTAAAATATTGCTTAGTTAAAGTATTCTTTTTAGAAAGATTAACATACTTGGCAATATCACTAGCAGACTTTATAATAACTGGCACTGGATTATCTGTAGTAGAATCTAGTGGAACATATTGATACTCTATTCCATCGTATTCTACTATTTCATTATTAAGAAGAATATATCCACTATATCCACCAAGTAGCTGATTAGTTTGTGCAGTATCAAATGTAGTTGTTTCTAAATTAAAATACTCGTCGTTAAGTCCTAAATCTTGAGATAGAGCTCCTGCGCCTAGGATATATGTATCTGATTCCCATAATGGCTGACCGCTATCTTGACCTTGATATACCGATGGAACAGCATATCTAATTCTAACTTCATTTGCAGACGCTTGCTCTTCTGAACTATAAGATATTATATTTGGAAGTATGGTAATACTTCCTTCTACTAATGGCTCGCTGGTAAATTTCCAAACACTGTCTCGTGCTGAGTCATATATATAGTCTCTACTATAAAAATTAAGCACATTATATTCATCTACAAATGCGTTTATTTGAAAGTCTCTACATACATTCTGTAAAGCTTCCCAAACTGTTTCTTCTGAACTTGTCCACCAATAAGTCAAAGTAGGGAGTGAGTCATCAATAACATTGTTGTTTGAGTCAGTTTTAACATATATTCTATAATTAGAAAATCCTACAGAGTCTAATATTCTTTTTATAATTAAACTTATTGATCCATTTTCAATTAAAACCTCTGGGCACAATGTTTCTTGTAATATTTTAGCTGAATCTAATGCTGCTATTTCTGCCTGACCAAATTCAGAAATTTGCCAAGAATGCATATAGAAATGGCCCTGATAAATTTTATTATCATCTTGACCGTTTTTAATATTAATATACGGTCTTATTACAGCATTTTTAAAAAGATACAACTTGGTATTATCTATGGACCCAGATCTATTATACTCAACAATATTTTTTTCATTTTGCTTAAACTTATTTAAAGATATTGACAGCATGTTTGCAGTTATAGTTCCTACTGGTAAAAATCCTTCTTGATCGGTTTCTTTATTTACTTCAAATGAAACCACATCTTGGGTTACATCTAAAACCCATTTTGGACTTAGCTCTAGTACTGCTAAAAATTTTCCAGTATTCGAGTTTACTGCTTGAAGAGAAACTTTTTTAAAAGACTGCGTATTTGTATAAAGTAAAGGCTCTGTTGTGACCCAAGATGTTCCATTATAATAAACTACAGCCTCTCCTTTTGAATTTAATGCCGTGCCTGTGCCTAACGTTACTTCTGAGCCATCTTCTTTTGTTGCTTTAATTGTCCATGAGGTAGGTGTATCGTGACTAGTTTCAAATCTTGCTACAACTTTATTGGTAACTATTATTTTTGGCGTAGTCTTTTCTTCATTGGCAAAGTACGATAGAGAAATATTGATGTTTGAATTTTTAGGACCCATCCAATATTTATAATATGTATCTGGTCCAGGATAGTAAAGTCTTGGCTTATTTGACATTCCAACTGTTCTTACAGACTGATAAGAATCTGTTGGAGTATCAGTATTTCCAGAAGTATTAACTAAATATTTTATTCCTGGTTCTAATGGTCTAAATGGTTTATATATTGTATCAATTGGAAATAGTTTTTTAAATGCATTTGAAAGAACATGATCAGCCCCAAATGACTCAGCCTTTATATATTCAACCATAGTATTTAAGTTATATTCTATTAATGCCCCAGCAGAAGTAGATATATAATTACTAGTCTTTAATAAATTTTTTAAGGACTCTGAAGCTGATATCATATCTGCTCCATACTTAACTTAACATTCCAGTAAGGTTGCAGGCCCCTCTTAACAACTGTAAAATCACAAGAAGTAAAAACAACGTCGTAAGTATTGGCCGTAGATTCCCAATAACTAGAGTCTTCTATGTTTGAAGGATTGTGAGAAGTATTTATTTTTATCTGAAAAGCTTTTTTACCATCTTCGCTTTCATAAAATGTTTTAATGTCTTCAGCCGCCCAACCTCCATCTACAGTTTCATTTCGGTAAGAAGGTAGCATAGTCCAAGAAATATCCCATTGTTTTTTATCTGCAATATAATATTTTCTAAGCAAGCCATTAGCCATTCTTTGATTCTGTTCAATTCTTAAAGTTCTTTCATTAAACTCTGATCTATTATGTTCAGATACTCTTCTAAACACTAAATTATTTTTTGATGACTCTGTAAGTTTATTTTTTGCAGCTACTGAAGAAGGATATGCCTGTCCACTAGCTGAACTTGGAGATGTTGCATTTGGGTAAGTAAATCCATTGCCCCCTATATCCATAAACAAAAGATCTTTTGCTTTGATGTACAATATAGATCCTTTAGGCAAAGTTTGAAAAGACATTAGTATTTCCTTCCTGGTCCAGACATCATTTCTCTAACTTCCATTTCTCTTCTTATTGCTCTAGCAACATCTTGTGGATTTAAGTCAGAGCCATTTAATTCTACCTTAATATTATACAAGGCGGTGTTGCTTGGTGGCGGATTTCCATAATTTCTTTTCATTGAAGTTATTGGTCCACCTACATTATATTTAGGCATAGTCATTGCGTTTGGATATATTGTGCCAGGAGCATCAAATTTTATACCTTCTATTTTACCGCCATCATTTAGGCTATACATTTTGCCTGGGACAAATCTCCCACCCTGCGCTCTTGAAACTGGCCCTCCACTATTGTAACGGGGCACAAGGTAAGTCCTTCCATCAACAGTTTTGCCTACCTTATACTCAACTCCATTTTTCCCTGTTACATAGTCTCCTTCTTTAATCTTTCTTTTAGTCAAATTTTCTGTTGTATAAGAAGCAGAATTAGTTCCGTACCCAACTGAAGTTACTGTAATATTAGTTGCTTTTGACTGTCCAGAAGTAGCCTTGTCTCCCCTTATGGCGGCGACCACATTAGCTAAGGTGGCGTTACCTCCTAGACCCTTAACAATTTTATCGGCTTGTGCATTTGCAGCCTGTAAATCTCTAGCATACATTGCATCAAGTCCAGACCTAGCTCCGTATCTTGCAAAGTCTTGCAAGTGAGAAGCTGTTCCTGTAGGCATTCCCTTAGTGTCTACTTTAGGATTAAAGAAGTTTTTAGCTTTACCATCGGCAGTAAACAAATCTCCAAAAGATTGTCTAATATACTTAGCATCGGCACCCTTTGCAGTTCCAGCTTTTTGTATTTCTGATATTAAAGAATCGAGTAATGGTTTTGCTACTGTTGGCTCAAAATTCATTCTATTTAAAAGATCGCCATACCTATTTTCAAAGTCCACTAATTTTTCTTTTGCTGACCCAGCATCTTCTGCAGCGTAGCCAGCTGACTGATATGCAGCTCCCGCTTTATCAGATTTCTTCTGCACACGTTCTGCTTGAGCCAACAATGGCTTCTTTTTCTTTTCAGCAGCATCCTCTAATGCTTGCTGAGCTAATTCAAACTGTCTTTGCTTTGAAAGTTGTTGAATTTCAATTTGTGCCCTTGCTGCAGCGGACATATCTCCACGAGCAATTGCATCCTGGTATTCAATTTGTAGCTTTTGTAATTCTAGTTGATAGTTTTCTCTATCTTGTGTAGCCCTAAGAGCTTCTAGCTTTTTGTTTTTTTCTTCTTCTATTAAAGAAATTTTCTTTTGTATTAACTTTAGCTCTTCCTGTGCATTTTTTTGAGAAGTAGCATAAGCTCTTTGTGCATTCTTAGAAACCTTATTCTGTATATCATCTATTGCTTTTAACGCTTTGCCAATTGATCCGAAAGTGCTAGAGTCTCCCTTTACGCCATTTTGCAAGGCAGTTGTTGCAGACTCAAATGATGCGTTCCAGTTGTCAAGCATCAATGCTGTTTCAGCGGACATGTTCTTTATGTCCATAGTCGTATTAGTTAAATATATTCTCCATTTTGCAATAGAGCTTCCTATGGTATCAGTGGCATTTAAAACTGCTTGAAGTTCTTTTGGCAATTCATTAAATGCCTCTGTGCCTATAACTTTATCAAAACCAGAATTTTTTCTAAAATCATCTAAAACAATCTTTAATGCTTCTGCTTCATCAATAACTCCGTAAGTTGCATTTTTAGTTCCGACTAAATTATTAATTGCCTGATCGGTTATATTTAACAATGAGCTGAATCCTTCAATCATTTTAGTTCCAAACTGATCTCCTGGATTATCTATTTCATCTCTTAGATTTGCAAATATTGATTTAGCAGCAGTTGCCCTATCCACAATTGCAGAGAATCCAGAATTTGCAAATACCTTGAAGGTTAGATTAGCATTATTAGAAGCCATCATCATGCCAAGTATGTTCTTGTTTGCTTCTTCTGCACTAACTCCTAAGCCTATCATTTGAGATTTTAGATTTGTAACTAATTCAACAATATTACTTGAGTCTGCTCGATTAATAGACTCAATTGATTCTTTAAATTGTTTTCCAGCAGATTCTTTTAACTGTTGCATTTTTTGTGGATCCATCATTAATCCAGGAACTCCGACTTGTGCTCCAGAAAGTGCAGCTGCACGTTGAGCATCTTGTGCAGCTTTCATAGACTTCATTCTTTCAGCAATATTAAAATATTCTACCCCAAGCTCTTCGGCGGCTTTCTTTGTAAGGCCAAATCTGTTAGCCGCATCTTGATTCCAATTGTTATTAACTTTCTGTAAAACTAGTAATGCTGTAGTAACGGCACCAACTCCAGTAGCTACTGATAAGAATTTTGCAGCACTTATAACGTTAAACAAAGAGCCAGCGGAAGCTTTTACTCCACTCATAGCGGCCTTCATATTCATCATGCCCTTTACGGCTGGACCCATCATGAACGGAAGAGTAGATCCAGCAGTCATTAAAGCCATACCAGCCATTTGAGGATTCATTCCTAAGAATCTTTTTTCTGGATCCTGTCCCATCAAATACATTCCGCCAGCAGAAGAAGCCATCATCATACCCATTTGGCTTCCCATTCCCATTTGTGGTCCTTGGTATATACCTCTTCTAGTTGCTTCGCTTCTATTTATTATTTCCTGTTGTCCAGTTTGTGGATTTGTTACAAGGAACTCTCTTCTTCTAAGCCCTAGGAATCCTTCACCTTTTCTTGTATAAACACCTTCTCCAGCTGGCTTCCAGGCAGATGCGTATCTTCCTGCTTGACGCATTGCATCTCTACCAATTCCTTGTTGCCCCAAAAGTCTGGCTAGTCTTGATTGCTGGAACCCTCCAGGACCTCCTATATATCTTCCATTTTCATCATAGTTAGACATAAGAGAAAGTGATCTATATGCTGCAGTCCCAGTTAAATTACCATACATTGGCATAGGACGTCCATCTGGGCCCATCATATTTTTTGCAGCTAAAGCAGCAGCATCGGCATTAAATCTATTTCTAAATTCTGGAATTGTTGCAAGATCTCTTCCATATGTTTTACCTAAACCAGGAACATGTACTAGCTCTCTGCTTGAACTTAAACCAGATAATACTGCAGGCTTTTGCAATTGTTTATTTTGAAATACTATCGCATTTCTAATTGCAGTTAATGGCTTTTCCAATGCATCTCTTAATTTATCCAAGGCGTTATTCAATGGCATGCTTGTTAATCTTAATATTGAAGCTATTTCAGGATTATTTATTCTGGCTGCATATGCATTTCCTGGTACTGCTCCGCCTCTTTCAGATATACCTGTATACCCAACTGTATCTACAGACATTGGTGTTATAGGAGATACTGCCCTTCTTCCATACTTCGCCTGGAAATCTGCAAAAGTATACCCAAAGAATCTTCTGTATTGTTTTCCTTCTGGAACCTCAACTGGCTTTCTTCCAAGTAGCATTGGTTGAGTTTTATGTCCGAGCTCATCTACGTCTGGCTGCTGCATTGGAACCGAATAGCTTCTAAATGCCTTTTCTTGTTTAATTAATGCCTGTGATGCTCTTTCAACCTCAGAAGCAACAGCAGATATTCTCTGAGCTTGCCCAGACCTTAATGCCCTCTTCATTCTTTCTTCGTCTTCTACAGAAAGAGCACCTTGAGATCTTAACTGAGCTATCTTACGCTTTAACTCATCTGTTGTGCCATATGCGCCTCTTAGTCTAGATACAATCCCTCCTCCCATTCTATATCCTGGGATTCTTCCACCACGATTAAGCTTTAGCTTGCCTCCAAATAACTTATTGGCAACAGATGGAGGCATATCAATCTGAAGTCTTGATATTCTATCTTCTAGGCCCTTAAGAACTGTAATATCAGCTGCACCTAATTTATTAGCCCTGCTTGGAAGCAGTGCTCCAGACAATGCGCTATGCCAAATATTTCTGGTGTCGTTTACTCCGAAACCTCGTTTAATATTTTTGTCAAGAGTGTTCATTCTATTATACTGAACTGATTCAACTAAGGAATCATATAAGGCTAATTTAGCTTGTCTTGATATTGGCAAACTATCAAACATTGATAAGTTAGGCCTCATTGGCAAACTAGAAACCATTGATCTTCTTGTTGCTGGATCAAAGTGTGATGTGGCTCCTAATGCTTTCATCAAATACGTTCTTGGTAAAGCTACATCTTTTAATTGACCTTGTGACAATGCTCTTGAATATAAATATCCCAAATTGCCTCCAGCCATGTATCCTGGAATTTTACCTCCACGATTAAATGAGTTTCTAAATGAAGCAAACTGTCCACCTTCTTCAAAGTCTAGAAGTCTTAAGGCATAATACTCATCATCAGTTAGTGGCTGCTGAGACATTGTTTTTGCATACGCTCTTTCAGCCATAGATATTGCTTCATCTGGAGATACTTTTAATTTTGCTAATATAGCTTGAGCATCGTTAAATATGATTCCAACTTTATTAGTTGTTGTGACTGCCTTTTCGTCTAATAAATAATTTAAATATGTAGATAATTCATCTGGCTTCTTTCCATATTCTTTTAACAACATAGAAGGCTTTAATCCAAATTCAGCTGACTTCCATCTAGCTTTACCATAAAATACATCTTCAAAATGCTCTAGGTATCTTTTTGCTTTGCCGATATCCATTACATCATCTATATATGCATATCTTCTAAATCCTGCTCCGCCGCCCTTTGTCATTATTTCTGCAAACATTTCTTGTGAAGAAAATGGAGTTATTGGATTTATATTTCTAACTCCTAAAGATTTACTTAATATATTTTGCAATTCATTATGTCTAGAAACTTGAGCTTGTCCCATATATCCAACATGAGGAATATCTAATCCACCAGCTACGTCATAAGGTCCATGAGCTCTTGGGGCAAAGGCTCCTGGCTGCATCCCAAATTGTCTTGTTGTGCCCCAGTTTCTTAATGAAGCTAAAACAGATTGATCTATTCCACTTCTTCCAACTAATGCTTCATATATTGTAGCTCTATCTGAAGTTTGAACTCTTGCTCCAGCTAGTCTAGCAGATGGTCTAACCGATGCTGGCATTGGTAATCCATAACCAATTTTATTAAACCTAATCCTTCCGCCAACATTTCCACCAGGAATTCCTCTATTAGCAGCTTCTACACGAGCATACAACTCTGGATCATTTTGTATTCCTGGACCAAATACTACCTCTCCTGGAGTTAACGCTGCAGTTATATTGCCTCCATTATTCATGTATGTTGATGGAGCAGCAGCAACTAAATCAGCATTTGCTGGATTCATTGATGCGCTTTGATTTAAAACAAAACCGCCTAATGGGACATTTCCTAGTCTGTCATCGTATGTTACTGATGTTGGACCACTAACTACAGTTTTATTTGCACCAAAACTTTCTGGGGCACCGCCTTCATTAAACTTAGGTAATCTTGTAACATGCATGCTATATGGAGCACCAAATGTTCTAACGCCACGAAGTCTTCCAAACTCCTCCATGACTGCTTTATTAGCTTCCTTTTTATATAAATCTCTTAATGTGAATTGACCATTTGCATCAACTACTGGCTGATTCATTAATGGAGCTTTAGTAAAATCAATTGCTCTGCCTCTGGATGTTGCGTATGCAGATATTTCTGATCTCAGCATTGCATCTATTTGAGCATTTAATGCAACAATTTCTGCTTTGGCTTGGTCTACGGTTATTTTGCCTGCACGTAATTGTGCTACAATTGCAGCAGATTGAGTTGCAGCACCGTCTGCTATTTTTGCAGTTATTGGAAGAATATCATCGAATGTATCTAATAATTCTTTACTTACCGTTCCTCCCATTGCAATAGTTTGTTTTAAGGCAGCCACTTCGGCTTCTGTTTGCATTCCTAAAGTGGCCATCAAAGCATGGAATCTTGCAGCTTCTCCAGCAACTATTCCAGTAGAAATTCCTTTTACTGATGTTAATCCTTCTATATTTGGAAGCCTTTCGCTCATGTACATTTGAGGAGTTCTTCCAATGCCTCTGTTAACTGGCAATGCTCCTGGAACAACTCCCATTAATGAAGCAGGATTTTTTGGATCTCTTACATTTATATGTGACATTGCTCTTGTGTCCATGTCGCCAGCATAAACATTGGCTGGATCTACTTCTCTTCTAATAGGAAGCATTGTTCCACCTACTGTACTCAAAACTGGATTAGTTGGTATAGAGCCCTTTAGCATTGCATTTTGTAAATTCATATAGTCTGCAACTAATTTTGTTAATGCTCCATGAAGTACTTCTGCTGCAGCTGCGTCTGAATAGAATGCCTGTTCCACCATTTGAGCTGCTTTTTCTGCAGCAATTATTTCTGGGGTCAACATCTTCCATCCAGCAGCTCTCTGGAAGAACGCTCTTAGCTGTACAACGCCTTTTGTTATATAGCCAAAGAAGTTTGCCAAAACACCAGTTAACATAATTACTGGACCAATTATTGCTGTAAATCCACCTAAATAAGTTACAGCTTTTTTAATTGGTTCTGGTAAATTATTAAAGAAGTCTAGCACTTTTGTAAATGCATTTATAAATTTAGTTGCTACACCTAAAAATTCTTCTCCTATGTCCGCCATGCTGGCCTTTAAGCTTTCAACTGCTCTCTTATATTTACCAGAAGCAGATTCGGTTACAAGGCTTAACTCTCGACTAGCTACATTAGCTAAATCTTCTGCACTAGCATTCATTAACTGCATAACTTGCAGAGTCTGACTTCCTTCTTTACCTAAGTTATTAAATAATGCACTCATACGTGCAAACTGGAATTTACCAAACATTTGTTCTAATGCTCTAGCTTTACTTAATGGATCTAAGTTATCTAATGCTTTTTGTAAATCTAATATCATGCCAGTTGTACTTCCAGCATTTCTTTCTACCATTCCGAGTATGTCTATTCCAAAATCTGCCATCAGTCCAACAGTTTGTTTAGTTGGATTAATCATAGATGCAAGTCCAGACTTTAATGCGTTTGCAGCTTCTGAAGCGTTTACTCCGCCCTCTCTCATAGCTGTTAAATACAAAGCTAGGTCTTCAACGTCTCCACCTAATTGCTTAACAACTGTTCCAGCTTTTGGAATGGCCTCAACTAAATCATTTAGAGTTGTTGAAGTTTGGTTTTCTACTGCGTTCAAAAAGTTAATTGATTCGGTTAATTCTTGTGTATTAGATTTAAAGGCAGTTTGTATTGCTAATGTAGCCTTCATGGCTTCCGCCCTATCTACTTCACCAAGAACAGCAAGCCTTGTTGTTTCTTTCAGTGATCCAAGAAGTTGGTCTCCTTGCTGTCCAGTTGCTGCAATATCAGCAGCCAAACCAATGGTTTCTTTAAAAGAAACTCCCATAGCGCTTGATAGTTCTTTTGCAGTAGAGGTTACTTCTTCTCTAATTTTTTGTAAATCTGCTGAAGCAGTTCCAGATATATCTCCGTAAACTTTAACTAATCTTGTTAATTCCTGATCTGCTTCTCTAAATGCTTTTGCAGCCTGTGCTCCGAACATTGCAAGTGGGACTGTTAATCCTACTGTTAACTGTCGACCTGCCCATTGAGTATTTTTACCCCAATTGATTAAAGATGTAGAACCTTCCAACAATGCACGATTCATTATTTGCATTTCCATACGAGCTAACTGTGCACTATTTTTTACAGCATCTAGTCCTCGTGGAATCATTACATTGTATTGCATTAAGCCTTGAGCGTTTCTGCCTAAAGGCTGAAGTACGGAATTTTGAAGCATTACTTGCTCTTTAGCAAGTTCTCTTATCATTCCTCTTTGTGTTGTGGCATGCGTTCTGAATGTCTGGAAATAATCTTTTAGCTTTAGCCTTCCAGCATCTAATTGTTTTCCAAATTTATCTACGTCTGAATTAAGGTTTACGAAATGGCTTGAATAATATCCGCTTCCAGTTAATGTATCTCTGAATAAATTATTTGCTACCTTTGTAGCCGAAGCAATAGATTTGTTTGAAGCTAGTAGTTCTCTTTGTAATTGCTGTAAACTAACTGTAGCCCTGTGTACTTCAGACACAAGGCTTGACAAGTCAGCTTTGGCGACTATACTCGTTACAATTTGCTCGTCGGCCATCTATTACCCCTTAGAGTAACCTAACCCCATTCCGATTCCAAATCCTGCGTCTTGTGCAAAACTACCTTGTAAAGAAACTACATCGTCTCCACTGGCGTTTATTCCAAGAGCTTTCCTTTTTACATCGTCAAAGGTCTTACTCTTTTTTTCTTCTACCTCATCATCTAATTGTATTCCTTTTAAAGATGCGGTAAATTTTCGCTGGCTGTGCTCTTTCTTATGCATAGATTCTAGCGTCTGAAGGAGCTCTGGCATTGATAAATTTTCTTCCAACTCTTCGTAATTCTTCCAATGCCCAAGAAGAAAAACTTCACCTTCTAATGCGGCTAGATCTAGTTCTGACCAGCTAGAACCGCTGCCGCTATTAGGTTTGGGTCGTCCATCTTAATTCCTCCGCAAACTTCAAGAATGCGGTTAATTGTTGGAACGTCCAAAGCCTCTTCAAGCTTGTCTCTGTCTGCTACAAGATCTGGTAACTGAGTTTCTAGTGCTACTGCACATGCATCAATTAAAATGCCTAGAGTGACATCTTCTTCTTGAGAGTCTTGTATTTTTTTTACAACTTCCATAAACTTACGGAGTTGCTTAATAGACAATGGCTTAAGTTTTGCTTTAGCACCATTTTGTAATTCAATTTCTTCTACATCGTATACTGTTGTAGCCAATTTATCCTCCTTTAGGATTCTAAATTATTATAGCATAAGCATCATGCAGATACAATAAATAAGCCCCCATTTCTGGGGGCCATTTACTAATAATTAATATTAATTATTAAATTGCTCTGTCAATAATTAGACCGTATTCTTGACCGACCTTTGAGGCGTCTGGAAGAAGACGGAATGTTACTGGGAACGTAGTTGGTGTTGTACGAGCCAACGAGAACTGTGATTGCTGTACAGAGAGAACACGACGAGCATAATAAATACGCTCTGTATTAGCTACCTGTGAAGTTGGTGCTTGACCAACTGCAATAAGCTGACGCTCTGTTGGAGCCTCACCGAGTGCTCCACCTGCAAGTGCTAGTACATCGTTATCTGCTTGTGTACCAGTTGTTGGTGATGTTAATGTATCGGAACCCTGTCCAAATACAACTAGAACGTTTTCTAGTGTACCTTCTGACATTTCTGTTGCGATCATAACCTCCATCGCAGACTTGAACAGCTTAGCTGTATCAAGAAGCTGATCGACGGTTACTGAGTCGTACGTTGGATTATAAGTGATCTGAAGACCATTATTTGTGAAACCTACGTTTCTGTAATAAAATGCTCCTGAATCAATTCCATTCAATGTTGATGTATAAGATGTGCCTGCTACGTATGCGCCTGCGTCTGCGGAACCTGGTTCTGCATTTTCCTTATATGCTGCTCCTTCTGTAATATCAATGTTTGATATAAATAATGGAGACGCTCCAACGAGAATGTTTTTAGCATTACCTGCTGATTGTGCCATGAGTTTTTATCCTCCTATTTCATGAAATTAATATATATATATTTGGCTGGCTAGGCCCTTTCCTCTATAGCCAATTTTACGGGATTTAGTCGCCTAAAGCAAACTAGGCAAATCTGCCATTATTGTCTGTGATTCTTGAATATTGTATTTCTAATATGATGTCTGTGGCCAAAAATCCTTGCATTTCTTCTGATGGTTTTGTAGGGGATATGTCTGCTATGAATATAGTATGGAACTTAAATTTGTCTGATAGCCCACTCCATTTATTTACATCCTTACCCGATTCATCCATTCGTCTAAATTCATCTGTCATAAAGTTTCTTATCTCAACTATGTCCAAAATGTCTGTTGAATATACAGTAAATAGAACTTGTTCACAGCAAATAAGCCAGTTGTCTTTATATGACATACCTATCTTGTCATAGACTATATGCTTCTTACCGCTCAAAAATTGACTCATCTCTGCCTGCTGCTGAACTGGAACTATTGGGATTAGAGTCTCATCTAGGTTATCTGCATAATAAGTATTTGGATCAAATATATTAGAAGCTTTCATCTTATTCCACATATATTTTCTTAACTCAAACATTGCATCTAATTTATAGTTAGGCATTTGCTACCCCCGTAAACGCTGCCAAAAGCGCTGCATCTGCCTCACTAGCAACACTGTTTGGAGAAAATTTATACTTTACAGTTTTTATGCTTACTGGAACTGACAAGGCTCTACTCATTGCAGAATTAAATAATCTTTGAAATCCAGATTTTTTTATTGAAAGATTTATTAATGGACCAGTAAAAAAATATTTGTATGCTGATAAAAATGAATTTTTAGTAGCTACTCCACCAGGCTTGGTCACAGTAACAGATTCTCCTTTTGGCATAAAAACCATATAACCATTTATTTCAAAAACAAGTCTTTCAGAACTTCTTGGAGATATTACAACTGTTTTGCCCTCTTCCATAATGGAAGCTTTTTTAATAAACACATGCCTGTGGTTAGATGTTTTAGAAGGCACAAACGAAGTAGAATCTAATAAATCATAGTTTATCTTTAAAGACAATCCGTCGGATGGGAATTTGTTTAGCTTAAATAGTCTTGATTCTTTATTCCCAACTTTGCCCCACTCATAAACATGGTGCAATGATCTTGGAGAGGTCCTAGCTTTTGCATCAACATAATTTCCAAAATCTTCCTCTACCTGATTAAATATAGTATTTCTAAAAGCATTCTGAAAAGCTAAATTAGATGTAAGCTTAGCCATAACATTTGTTTTATAAAAAACTGCTGCAGATATTTGAGCAACGGTGCTGTCTTTTATTGCACCACTTATTGGCTGACCAGCCATTAAATTAACTAGTCCGCTAGCAGCTTGCAATGCCATTGCTTCAGAAGCCAATTTGCTGATTCTCCGATCTCTTTAATGATGTGTTATATCCAACAACAGTCCCAAATGGATCCGTTATTGGAGTTGATCCTATTACTTCAAAGACAGTTCCTGTATTGTTTGGATAATTTAATTCATACCATATAATATTACTATTAGAATCTCTAATATCTTTTACTTTTTCTCTTTGGCTTAACCTTTCTAAGGTTCTCACCTCTAGGGCTTGACTGTTAACATACGTATTACCAAAGGTTTGCTTATCTATATTTCTATTAACATTTTCTTGAATTACACCACGGGCATAACAATCTAAGGTTTTATAAAACATAAATCTTTTTACCATGGCTCCAGTATTTGGATCTTGCTCTTCTTCTTGTCTATAAACATCTAGCTTCATAGACATTAGGCCGTCTATTATACTAAACACTATACCACAACCATTTGAGTTACAACATAATCGATTAACAACTTATCTGCATACGCCGAACCAGTTCCAGTAAATGCATCTGAAGTGTATTGAAAATCCCAATCAGTTGTAGATATTTTATTCACATACCTATCTTTCCAAACACGATCTTTACTAAAGTAAAGTCTCATTATTTCAATTGTAGCTTGCTCTACCTCATCTGGCACATATTCCCAGCCAAATCTACCATAAACTTTATACTGCTTGCCACGTCTAAATATATTTGGAGAAACGTCATGTATTGATGGTGGCACCATTCCATTTGCTATATAAACATCATTATCTAAAATTTCTGCTTGATTTATCTTAATGCCAAACCCGCTTGTTGTTGGCTCTATAACATAACCTAAATGATTTATTCCTTCTAATTCATCTATCCACAATTGATCGTTTTGATGTAGTGTATGTATAGTATTCAATTTTCTAGGTAACGGCAGTGTATCAGAATCATTGCCCATTATAGTAAATGTATCATCGAATAAAAAGAACTTTTGTCCAGTATAATACTCGACCATCTTTCTGGCATATTTTTCTGCCATTCTTAAATCGTGATAGCTTTTAAAATTAGGATCAGTGTACTCTGCCCCTAATCCTAGGTCTTCTACAACTTCAGCCATGCTTACATATGGAGTAACGACATCACAGTAAGTTACCAAAAACTGTGTGTTGCCGTCTCCTATTGTGAATTGCCAATGCAATTTAAATTTTCTTAATCTAGTGGTTAGATGCAAGGGCATGTAAAGAATGTAAGTTCCAGGATCTGATTCTTCTGGTTCTGCTGTAAATATTCCAACGGGAACTGTAGGGCTAATTGGCGGAACAATCTTAGGATCTTCTGTTATATCATATACAACAACAACTACTGGATAGTCGTTATCTATTACTTCACCCTTCCAAGAAATTCTTGTTTTTATGGGCGCATTTGTATCCTTATATATTTCTGCCATTTAGCAGGTTTAGTTATAGTACTCTTGTACCTCTCTTGGCGTAGCCAACCTAAACCCTTCCTCCTTGTCGAAAATTTGTTGTGCCTTTTCAGGTTTCATAGCAACAAAAGGATGCTCCTTTGTAAATGTATGTCCTGCAATATCATATCTATAATTTGCACGTGTCATTCTTACTAAAACCATGTCGTCCTCTATCTCTTGATTAGGATCAAACTTAGGCAGAACCTCTGGTGCCTCTTCTTTTGAATCTTCTATATTTTTTAATGTACTTTGATAGACTGACCAAGTTACGCCTTCTTCTGCCAATGCGGCAACGATGTCTGCTTTATTTTTTAGTCCATCTGTGTCTACGGCAAAGTCTTCAGCAATTTGCTTTAATTCTTTAACCTTCAATGTGTCAAATGACATATTTACTCCTTTGGTATGTAAATAAATTATAGCATTAGTGGGTTAAAAGGAAAAGCCCCCAAAAATTAATTTGGAGGCTTTTCAGCAGTTTTAATTCCTATTTATTAATTAGGAAGCAACTTTAACGTTCTTAACAACGACCCACGCATCTGCTTGCTCAATTTGGCATCCAACACGAGTATACATTGTATATTCGATGGAGTCCTTCTTTGGCCAGAAGAAGCGATAAACTGTGACGTCACGCTTGATACCAATAACGACGTTATTTGGGAATGTCAAGTGGACATCGCCCATGTCGCTGTCAGCACCCTGAGTTTCCTTCAATAGAGGAACTTCAACAATCGGAATACCGAATGCAAATGGGGCTGTAAATCCAGCTGGACCACCGAGACCTGCTGTTTCGCCACGGATAATGCTTGCAGCAATATCTTGTGGGTTAACGTTAGATATATTCTGTGATGTAGAATATAGGTAATCCTGGATCAAGTTAGATCCTGACAAGAAGCGAAGATCTGGTCTGCGCTGCTTGTACTTACGTGGAAGTGCCTTAAGTGCGTTATTGAATACCTCACGGGACACATTTGCCCCATCAGCATCAACAACGTGACCGTTGGCCTTAGCAATCTTTACAATGCCGTCAAAAGCCTTGTATAGATTGTCTGAAGTCAAGGAAGTATCACCGTTGAGGACTACGTCTTCAAGGTCATTACCTGCCTGTGTTGCCATAAGTCTTGCAATGTGGTCTTCGAGATCGGCACCTTCAATATTGTCTTCTAGAGACTCTGTCGAAAGCTCCCAATCTAAACGAAGCTTCTTTGTTGTTAGAGAGATCTTTGAGAACTGTACGGCAGCGTTTGTGCCAGTGTTCTCAGCTTCAGCGGCAAGCTTCATAAGCTTTTCGCCGACGCCAATACGATCTATCTCAGTAGTATCAGCTCGCATGCGAACTGTACGTGCTAATTTTCCGACTACTGTTGCATCGAACATGTAATCAAGGAATCTTGCGGACTGCTCAGGATTGAGCAAACCACCCTTACCCTCGGAACCGACGTGGATTCCATCGGTGGGGTTAGCTGCTCCAACCATACTACCTGTTAGGGTTGTATTTGCTTCAGCCGCTTTAGCTAATAGTTCATTACTCATTAGTTATTTTCACCTACCCTTATTTAATCAATTCACTAACGGAACCGAGGAAAGTGCCGTTCCATTTTGATTTCTTTATTGTTACTTCCTGAGACCCGCCAAGGTCTGAGGACTTCTTAATTGCAGTCTCTGATTCGACTGCGTCTACTCTCTTCTCAACACCATCAAT
>Ga0315903_10000632_pt1 | contig 53074 bp, 47 predicted proteins | sample LakEriMetagenome_7_FD_203524 | JGI IMG/M metagenome (GOLD analysis project Ga0315903, IMG submission 203524) | Freshwater fungal communities from buoy surface, Lake Erie, Ohio, United States - Buoy 2 MA119 | ecosystem: Environmental > Aquatic > Freshwater > Lake | place: USA: Lake Erie, Ohio... | reverse complement strand
CGGGTCATGTCCCAGGCCGCACCCCAGACGAGGGCCCGCGCCAGGGAGTCGTCGAGGACTCCCAGGTGGTCGACGACGGTCTGCCACGAGCGCTCGTCCAGGCGCACCTTGGCGAATGTGAAGTCACCGTCGTTGAGGAGAAGCAGGTCGGGCTGCTGAACACCCGAGAGTTGAGGCACGGGTGTGGTCGCACCGACGACGTCGACCTCGATCCGATCCCGACGCGTCAGCACTCCATCGCGGAGGTCGTACAGTCCGATGCCGATCCGATGGGAGCGCAGGGTCGGCGCGATGCCTTCGGGCATCGTGGGCGGCTCCTGCTCGATGACGAGTTCAGCGATGGTGCCGTCCGGGGCCAGCGCGATCGAGGGGCGCAGGAGGTTGACCCCGCTCGTCTGCAGCCACTCGTGCGTCCACTGCGAAAGGTCGCGCCCGCTGGTGGCCTCGAGCTCGACGAGCAGGTCGCGAAGCTCGGTGTTGCCCCACGCGTGCTTCTTGAAGTAGGTGCGCACCCCGGCGAGGAACTCCTCCTCGCCGACCCACGCGACCAGCTGCCGCAGAGCGGAGGCCCCCTTCGCGTACGTGATGCCGTCGAAGTTCACCCGGACGGCGTCGAGGTCGACCATGTCGGCTGCGATGGGGTGCGTCGAGGGCAGCTGATCCTGACGATAGGCCCATGCCTTGCGCAGGTTGGCGAAGGTCGTCCACGCATCGGTGTAGCGGGTGGCGCGCTCGTTGGCCCAGTGGGCGGCCCATTCCGCGAAGGACTCATTCAGCCAGAGATCGTCCCACCACTTCATCGTGACGAGATCGCCGAACCACATGTGCGCGAGCTCGTGCAGGATCGTGTTGGCGCGCTGCTCGTAGGCGGCATCGGTCACCCGGGAGCGGAAGATGTAGTCCTCGAGGATGGTGACGCAGCCGGCGTTCTCCATGGCACCGGCATTGAACTCCGGGACGAAGAGCTGGTCGTACTTCGTGAACGGGTAAGGGATGCCGAACTGCTCCTCGAACAGCGCGAAGCCCTGCTTGGTGACGGTGAAGACCTCGTCGGAGTCGAGGTACTGGGCCAGCGACTCACGGCAGTAGACGCTCAGCGGGTAGGACCCATACGGACCGGTGTAGGAGTTGTCGACCCGGTGGTAAGGGCCGGCCACAAGTGCCGTGATGTAGGTGGACATGCGAGGAGTCGCGGGGAAGGCCCACGTCGATGATCCGTCGCCGTGATCGACCGGAGTCGGCGTCGGTGCATTGCTGATGACGGCCCAGTGCGACGGGGCGGTGACGGTGAGCTGGAAGGTGCCCTTGAGGTCCGGCTGCTCGAACGCGGCGTACATGCGCCGGGAGTCAGCCGACTCGAACTGGGTGTAGAGGTAGGTCTCGTCGTCCACTGGATCGACAAAGCGGTGGAGGCCCTCACCGGTGTTCATGAAGGTGCAGTCGGCGTCGATCACGAGGGTGTTGTCGGCCTGCAGCCCCGGGAGGGCGATCCGCGGACCCTGCACGACGTCGGCGGTGTCGAGGGAGACTCCGTTGAGCGTCACCGAGTGCACCGAGTCGGCGATCAGGTCGATCCAGGTCGCGCCTCCGGGTTCGCGGCAGGTGAACCGAACGGTCGTCACAGACCGGAAGGTGGGCCCTGACGGCGTGACGTCGAGGGCGACCTCGTAGGAGTCCATGGCGATGAGGGCGGATCTGTCGGCGGCCTCGGCCCGGGTGATGTTCTCGGAAGCGCTCATGATGGAATCCAACCATCATGAGCGACAAGATGCCGATGGCAGCAGACTTCTGGTTCGACCCCATCTGCCCGTGGGCCTGGATGACCTCCCGGTGGATGCTCGAGGTGGAGCAGGTTCGCGACGTCCAGGTCCGCTGGCACGTGATGAGCCTGGCCGTGCTCAATGATGGGCGGGACGTGCCCGAGGAGTACCAGGAGCTGATGGTCAAGGCCTGGATTCCGGTGCGAGTGGTGATTGCTGCCCAGCTTCAGCACGGCGACGACGTCGTCCTGCCGCTTTACACGGCGATGGGCAACCGCATCCATCTCGAGGGTCGCAGCGACGATGACGTGGTCTGCCGTGAGGCTCTCGTCGAGGTCGGCCTTCCCGTGGCGCTGGCCGAGGTCGGCGCCACCACCGACGTCGATGTGGAACTACGCGCCAGCCACGAGTCAGGCATCTCTCTCGTCGGTCAGGACGTGGGCACCCCCGTCATCGCCTTCCCCGGTCCGACGGGTGAGCCGGTCGCCTTCTTCGGGCCGGTGATGAGCCCGGCCCCGCGTGGTGAGGCAGCAGGTCGCCTGTGGGACGGCTGCGTGCTCGTCGCGGGCACGCCTGGCTTCTTCGAGCTCAAGCGCACCCGCGACGTGGGGCCGATCTTCGACTAGGGCTGCTGCTTGGTCGCCTGTGGCACGTTGACGGCCGGCACGTCCTGCAGAGTGATGGTCTGACCAACGGCGATCTTGCCGTCCTGGTACTGCTGCAGGAACTTGGCGGTGAGCCCATCCGGCGCAACCTTGACCATCGTGACGGGGTACTGGTCGTCGCCAACCGTGGGGTTCTGACTCTGCACGCTGAACCAGCCGTCCGGGTCGACGAACGTGTCGTACTTGACGCCGGAGGTCAGCCAAGGCAGCCAGTAGTTGTACGAGTAGAAGCGGCTGGTGTTGGTGAACGGGTTGATGTCAGCGCCGAAGTTGTTGCGCACCCACCTGCCCTTGGACTTGAAGACCTGCGTCTTGTCGTTGGCGAGGGTGTAGGTGACTCCCTCGCGGTTCCACTTCTTGCCCGACGGATTGGGTGCGTACGAGGTGCAGCGGGAGACGCCGGCGCTGTCGATGCGGCAGTCGACGCGTGCACCGGGGCCGGTCTCGGAGGTCCCCATCGGTTGCGTCTGCGCCCAGCCGACCCAGGAGTTCATGGCTCCCTTGGGGTCCGTGGGAAACGTGGCCAGAGCAGTAGCCACATTCGGGGGAACGGTGACGGCTGCGGTGGCCGAGGGTGCGAAACTCAGCGCGAGCGCACCAGTGATGGCGATGGCGGCGAACGGCCGCAGTGCGGTGATCTTCATGATGTCACTCCGAGACGATGAGATGGATGAGGGCGACTTGCTCGTCCTGCATGGTGTTCTGGGCCCCGGGCGGTCGCGTCACGACGATGATGTCTGTGGAGCCAGAGCGCCGAGCGGTGACAGTCCAGGTGGTCGTGCCGGGGGCTCCGACGAGGTTCCCCGTGGGAGCCCGGTAGACCCCCTTCGAGACGGTCGCGACGTCGAGGTCACCGTCGGTGCAGCAGCCGCCGCTCGCGATGAAGGAGTAGCCCGTCGTGAGGTTCGTCGAAAGCTGGAGGCGGACCCGCTCGCCGGGTGCCAGGCGCACCTGCGTGGACGTCTGGGTGACGATGAGGGACGGGTACTTCTTGGCGGTCTGAGCGGCCGAGGCCACGGGAGCCACCGTGAGGGCCATCGTGCCCGCGAGGGCGACGATCATGAGCGGGCGCAGGATTCGCAGGTTCATGCTCCTCACTGTAGGCGCTGAGCCGGCGCGATCCCGGGCTGAAAGCGTGCATGTCCGGTCATACGGCGATGAACGGAGCCGCTGTCGCACCAGGGGGCACGGTTCGTGCTCGGCCCTCCCGCCATCGGGCAGCGCTCCACGCGCAGGCGAGGGCGTCCAGCGCGTCGTCGACGGGCACACCCGGCGGGGCGCTCGCGAGTATCTGATCGACGGCTGGGAGCCAGGACCTCAGTGCGAGGATCCGCTGGCCGACCCCAGCAGCAGTCTTCTTCGACTCGAGCACCTGCCCGGCCAACTCGGCGAACGCGAGTTCCGGATGCACCTCCAGGACGGTGCCGCGCACGGTGGCGGGTGAGGTGGTCAGAGCCGCGTCGAGAGCGAGGATGCGCTCCGCCAGCCCCATCGCCTGACGACTCGTGCCCTGACCGGTCAGCGTTCGACTCAGGGCCTGCACCTCGGTGTTCGGAGCCTCTATGCCCAACTCGAGCACGGCTCGGGGCGGGGTCATGAAGACTCGAGATCCGGCACGGCCCAGCTCGGCCTTCGCCTGCACGTCGCATTCCCGCCAGCCCTCGTTGGCCAGGCCGATCGGCATGTCGATCCCGACGACACACTCCGGGTCCAGCAGCGTCGCGGTGCCGGCAACGTCGGATGTCGACCAGGTCACGTCGTTTGACGCGACGGTGACGCGGGCCGCCACCCAGCCGGAGGGGTAGCCGTCGATGCCGATCACCGTCATGTCGGCAGCATGCCATTTCGGCACTAGCCGGTGACGGCACGCGGTGCTAGCCGGTGACGGCAGATGAGTCGAAGGCCGACAGCACCTGGGCCCAGCGCTCTCCGGCGTCAGCGCCGTACACCTGCGTGGCCTCGGCATACAGGTCACGCAGGGCGGGCCCGTCCCCGGCGAGAAGGGCCTGCTCGACCCGATCCCGCCATGAGGACTCCTCCGTGGCCATGGCTCCAGTGTGCGCCTATGTCGGGGCAGTGTCAGGATTCGTGACCATGCCCGAGGGGAATGTGATCCACCACCAGGCCAGGCGCCTGGGCCGGGCGTTCATGAAGCGGGTCGTTCGCGTAGACAGCCCTCAGGGCAGATTCGCGGACGGCGCGTCGCGGGTCGACGGCCGCACGGTGACCAAGGTCGAGGCGCACGGCAAGCACCTGTTCATCGGATTCGACAATCGCCTGTGGATCCACGTTCATCTGGGCCTGTTCGGGAAGTGGAGATTCCGCAACGGCGATCCGGTGGAGCCCCAGGGCCAGTTGCGCATGCGGATCATGAGCGACGAGAAGTACGCCGAACTGCGGGGGCCGACGGTGTGCGAGGTTCTGACCTCTGCCGAGAAGAAGGAAGCCATCGCGCGGATCGGCCCGGATCCCATCCGCAAGGATGCCGATCCGGAGCGCGCGTGGAACAAGGTGCACCGAAGTCGGACGGCGATCGGTGCGCTGCTGATGAATCAGCAGGTGTTCGCCGGTGTCGGCAACATCTATCGGGCCGAGGTGCTCTTCCGGCACGGTATCTCCCCCTACCGCCCGGGGACTCGGGTTGACCGGGAGGAGTTCGATGCCATGTGGGGTGACCTCGCTCAACTCATGAGTGCCGGTACCAAGCGCGCCCGCATCGACACGGTGCGGGAGGAGCACCTGCCGGAGGTGATGGGTCGTGCACCGCGGGAGGACCGCCATGGCGGCGAGGTCTACGTCTACCGTCGTGCGGGGCAGTCGTGCTTCCTGTGCGAAGCCGAGGTCCAGATGGCCGACATGCAGGGGCGCAAGCTGTACTGGTGCCCGGGCTGTCAGCCCGACTGATCGCCCGCCGCCGCTTGCACGTCCGGGTGCCGGATGCCGCCATGGCCCTTGGGGATGGACCGCTTGATCAGCCACCACGAGGCAACAATGGTCACGAAGGTCAGTCCGTAGAAGAAGGCGCCTGAGGCAGCCAGTGCCAAGAGGTTGTTGCCGTCGATGAAGACGACGAGCAGAGCAGCGCGAATGAGGTTGAGCAGAACCCATGGCCACGAGGCTCGTCTGTACGCGCGCATGAGCACGGGATCCGCGCGCCATCTCATCCGGGTGCCGACGAGCGGTCCGAGGATCACGCCGATGAGCGGCCAGCCAGCCAGGTTTGCGACGACGAAGGCGAGTGCGGACGCTGCGTTGAGGAGCACGCGCGGCCAGAAGAAGTCGGCAGCGCTTCCTGTGCGACCTGCAACATAGGCGCTGACGAGCACCAGCAGGACGGATCCGAGTGCGCGCGCGGGGTGCTTGCGCTCCACCAGTCGCCAGACGGTGAAGATGAGTGCCAGGGCCAGGGAGAAGATGATCGCCCACGTGAGGTCTTCCTCGGGAGTGCCCCCGAGGCCGAGGTACACGCCGACGAACACCAGCGGTGGCAGGACGCTCTCGAGTGCTCCCCGCACGCCCCCGAGCAGGCGGAGGAAGGGATGCATGACGGAATCCGACGTGATGTCGGAAACCCGTTGAATGCCAGCCTCATCCGCCTGAGTCACACGCGCACGATACCCGCTACGGTCGGCGCATGATCCCCCGCGGAGCCGGTGACGCTGACGCCGCGGATCTCCTCGCGAAGTGGCGGGATGATCTCGCCTCGTGGGCCATCCCGGATGCCATCCTCGCCCAGGCTGATGAGAAGCCATGGATCCATCCGGTCTCGATGTTCACGGTGGATGACGAGATCCTGGACTCCATCTCCCATCGGACGGCGCGACAGGCCGTGCCGCAAGACGGCAGCGTCCTCGATGTGGGCAGTGGTGGCGGCCGGGCCTCTCTTGCGCTCGTTCCTCCCGCGGGCATGGTGATCGCGGTGGACCACCAGCAGGAAATGCTCGACGCATTCGCGGATGCGGCGATCCGCCGCGGCGTCGGCCACCGGGAGTATCTCGGCGACTGGCCGGCTGTCGCTGATGCGGTTCCCGAGTGCGACGTGGTCGTGTGCCACCACGTCGCCTACAACGTGGCGGACATCGGCCCCTTCCTCGTCGCTCTGAATGGCCGTGCACGGCAACGGGTGGTCCTCGAGCTGCCCGTGCGGCACCCGATGTCCGGCATGAACCCGCTCTGGAAGAGATTCTGGAACCTGGATCGCCCGACGCAGCCGACCGCGCACGATCTCATGGCCATCGCCCGCGCTCTCGGATTCGACGCGCACATCGAGGTGTGGCCGGATGAGACGTGGGGCAGGCGCGTGGACATGCCGCAGGCGGAGCGGGTGCGCTTCGCCCGGATCAGGCTGTGTCTCACTGAGGAACGTGATGCGGAGGTCGCGGCCGCCTTGATCGAGGAGGCCGACAGCCTCCCGCGCGAGGTGGCGACCGTGTGGTGGGATGTGCAGCCATGACCTACGACGTCGATCGTGTACGTGCGCGCATTCCCGCGCTGAAGGACGGTACGGCCTACTTCGACGGGCCTGGCGGAACCCAGATGCCCGATATCGTCGCCGATGCGATGGCCGACCTGCTGAAGTCCGGTGTCTCGAACCGGGGCTCGGTGACGGCTGCGGAGCGTCGTGCGGAGGATGCTGTACAGGCGGCGCGAATGGCGGGAGCCGACCTCGTCAACGGCGATCCGAGCGGCATCGTGTTCGGGCGCAGCATGACGGAACTGACCTTTGAGGTGGCGCGAACCCTCGCGCAGAACTGGGGGCCGGGCGACGAGGTCGTGGTCACTCGGCTGGACCACGACGGCGATGTGCGGCCGTGGGTGACGTACGCGCAGCGGACGGGTGCGACAGTGAGGTGGGCGCCGTTCGATCCGCGTACTGCAGTGATGACCCCTGATGACGTTCTCAGACTCGTCAACGAGAACACCAGGCTGGTCGCCGTGACGGGTGCCTCCAATCTGCTCGGCACGCGGCCCGACCTTGCTGCCATCGGAGCGCAGCTTGCATCGAGCGACGCCCTCTTCTTCGTCGACGGAGTTCACCTCACCGCGCACGCGTCCGTTGACATGAGGGCGATGGGTGCGGACTTCTACGCCTGCAGCCCCTACAAGTTCCTGGGCCCGCACTGCGGGATGCTGGCTGCCTCCCCGGCGCTGCTGGAGACGATGCATCCCGACAAGCTGCGTCCTAGCACCGATCAGGTGCCCGAGCGCTTCGAGCTCGGCACCCTGCCCTACGAATTGCTGGCCGGCGTTGCCGCGGCGATCGACTTCCTCGCGGATCTCATCCCCGGTGACGAAGGCGCGTTGTCCCGCCGCGATCGCCTCGTGCGATCCATGACGGCGCTGGAGGAGTACGAGGACGGGCTCCATGCGCGGATGAGGTCGGGCCTCGAGGCGATCGCCGGGGTGCACCTGTACGGTCACGCCCCGGTGCGCACGCCCACCGAGCTCTTCAGCGTCGATGACGTCGACTCCGGTGAGGTCTACCGCATGCTGGCCGAGCGCGGGGTCAATGCGCCGGCGTCGTCCTTCTATGCGATCGAGGCGTCCGAGTGGATAGGCCTCGGGAGTCGGGGCGCGGTGCGCGCGGGCCTGGCCCCGTACACGAGTGCCGAGGATGTCGAGCGGCTGCTGGAGGGCGTCGAGATCGTGGCCTCTGCTGCGTAGCTGGACGATCAGGTGGAGGCCCTGGACGCCCTGGATAGGGAGATCGTCTCTACCCGTGAGGACCTGTGGCGAGGTTTCGTGGCGCTCGTGGGCTCTGTACCCTTGACGCTGAGCATGGATTCGGACGCACTGCTGGTCGCATGCGCGCGAAGTCACCAGTCTGCGTTGGTCACCTTCGACACGGGCAGGTCCTGCTAACCGGATGCACCCCTCGAGCTGCTGATCTGCTCTGTCATCTCCTCGGCCCACGCCGGGTGCTCCCGTACTGCCCACGCCTCCGGCACTGACCCAGTACGCATCCCCGCCCGCGCCGTGGCGTCATTCAGAGCCATCCAGATATGGCCGAGGACGAGAATCCCCAAGGCGAGCGCAACCCAGTCGTGCACGAAGGTCGCACCGGTTCGGATGGAGTCGCTGAACAGGCTCGACCAGAACATCACCATGCCTGTACCGAACAGGACGACGACGGCTCCGAGGGTGAGGGAGGCGTTCAACTTCTGCCCGGCATTGAACTTTCCGACGCGAACGCGCCCCGAGCGGCGATCGCGGGATCTGAGCCACTCCCAGTCAGCGGGCATGAAGCGATTGAGCAGCCCGGCATCCTTGCGGAACGCACGGGAGAACAACGCCAAGATCAGCGGAACGGGAGCCAGCCACCCTGCGATCTCGTGCACGGTCGAGACGATCTGCCGGTTGCCGACGATACTGCTGAGGTCGGGGAAGAACATGATCGCCCCTGTGACGAGCAGCACTCCCATGAGCACGCCCAGGGTCCGGTGCACCCAGCGCTCGGCCCGCGTGAACCGAGGCAGTGAGACGGGCGCGTCAGACGACGGGCTCATCGGTACGTCCGTTCGACTTCCCGACCCAGGCATCGATGTCGTACCCGCGCACCTCCCAGTAGCCCGGAATGACCGTGCGCGTGAGCTCGATGCCGTCCATCCACTTGATCGACTTGTAGCCGTACATCGGCGCGGCGACGAGCCGGACGGGAGCGCCGTGCTTGACCTCGATCGGGCCCCCGTACATCGAGGTGGCCACGAGCATGTCGTCCCGCATCGCCTGCTCGACAGTCAGCGACTCGGTGTAGGCGCCGTCGAAGGAGGTCAGCTTGAGGGCTTCGGCATCCGACTCGACCCCGGCAGCGTCGAGCACGTCGCGGAGCAGGACCCCGGACCAGGGAACGTCCTCGACGCGCCAGCCCGTCACGCACTGGAAGTCCTTGGTCATCTGCGTCTGGGGCAGCTGGGCGAGGTCGTCGAGGGAGAGTGACATCGGCTCGTTGACCAGGCCAGAGACGCCCAGCCGGTAGTCGGCTGGGGGCATCTCGGGGTATCCGCCGGTCACCGTGTAGATCCGGAATCCTCCGGCGACAGGAACGATCGAGGCGAGGCCGGGTGCGGTGGAGGCCACGACATCGCTCACACCGGACGACAGCCACCGGCCCGCCAGGACTCCGGCGGCGCCCAGGCCGACGACGCCCAGCACGACCCGTCGCCCGACAGGGGTGCCACGTGGGGAAGCCTTCGGCTCCTCGGTCATCTGGTCTGTCATGCCCCTAGGAGAACACGTCTTCACCGATCGGGCCAGCGCTGACCTCCGTCGCTGGCCCGCACGAGGGCTCGGGTTCACCGATCGGGCCAGCGCTGACCTCCGTCGCTGGCCCGCACGAGGGCTCGGGCCACTCGATCAGCGCTTGACCCAGACGAGGGAGCCCTTGACCTTCTTGCACACGTAGGTCGATCCCTGGTACTTGCGCTGGGCTCCGGCCTTCTTGCAGGCCTTGCCCGTCGAGGACGACGAGGACGACGCTGAGGACGAGGACGACGTCGTGGTGACCTTGCCGGCCTTGAGGGTCAGCAGGCCGGACGTGATGCGCGAGTTGGCGTGGTCGCCGCCGGGTGCGTAGCCGTACCAGACCCGCAGCTGGTTGCCGATCAGCTTCAGGGCCGGATCCAGCACGCTGATGCCCTTGGGGGCCAGCAGCGGCTCGGGTCGCAGCGTCCACGACATCCCGTCCGGCGACGACAGGATGCGCAGCTGCTGCTTGTCGGTCTGCCCCCCGGTGGTCGAGGCGATCATGAGGTACGTGCCGTCGGGCATCTGCAGCGGGGCGGGGTCGACGAGGTCAGGATCATTGGCGATGATCCCCGGACGCTTCGTCCAGGTGAGGCCGTCCGGTGAGGTGGCGATGTACATGCCGTGCTCGGGCTCCATGCTGTTGTAGTACAGCAGGTAGCTGCCGTCCGGCTTGCGCAGTACGTGCGGAACACCGCAGCCCACGCTGGAGAGCAGGACGGTGGGCTGCGTGGTCCAGTTGACCAGGTTCGTCGACGTCGCGTAGCGCAGCTCCTTGCGCTGCTTGCTGCACTGCACCTCGGACGCGGCATTGGGATTGATGGACGAGAAGTACATGCGGTAGTCGTTGGGCCCCATCTTGACGATCGACCAGTCGAAGCCGTTCGGCAGGCTCGCACCCGCAACGGGGGTCCAGGCGGTGCCGTCCTTGCTCGTGTACATCGTCGCGGGCATGTCCGTCGTCCACAGGTAGTAGGTGCCGGTGGCGTCGTCGTAGTAGACCTCCGGCGAGACTCCGGTGGGTGACGACGAGGTGGCGGGCAGGCCGTCAAGGGTGGCGCCGGCGATGGTGGTCGGGGTGGCGGAGAGCACTCCCTCGGCATGCGCAGGAGTGGTCAGGCTGGTGAGAAACAGGGCGGCCATTGCGGTGGCGGCGAGCAGGGTGCGCTTCATGTCTCCTCCAGTCGGGCCACCCATGTGGTCCTCAACGTTGTGTCGGTCTCAGCGACGTCAGAGTACTCGTCGGTGACGGAGAGCACCGTGAATCCGGAATTCACGAGGGCTGAGCGGAGTTCCTCATGCGTGTGGAGGCGTTGGGCGTGCTTCTCGGAGAACGCGGGGTGGTCTTCGTCACCGACGAAGTCGATTGTGGTGCGGCAGACGAGGTCGTCGACATCGGTCGTCAAGGTGAACGCGCACCCGTTCCGCACGCCGGTGATCACGGGGTTGGCGTGGGCGAAATGCAGCATGGCTGGGCCGTGGACATCGAAGACGAGCCAGCCGCCGGGCCGCAGCACCCGGGCGATCTCCGCGAACGTCGACTCGAGGTCCGTGAGGCTGAGGTAGTTCAGGCCATCGAGGGTCGACACCGCGCCGTCGAAGGGGCCCGTGAGGGGGAGTTCCGGGAGCCATGTCTGCAACAGCGACGCCGAATCCCCGAGGCGGGTGCGAGCGCGGGCCAGCATGGCCTCGGATGCGTCTACGCCCACGACGTCGTGGCCGCGCTCGATCAACTCGTGCGTCATGAGCCCAGTGCCACAGCAGAGGTCGAGAAGTCTCGACGGTCGCGATACCGCCCACGTCTTGGTGATCCAGTCGGCCCACTGCGAGTAGCAGGGGTCTACGACGAACTCGTCGTAGACCCCTGCAAGTCGTGCGTACGGATCGGTGCTCAGATGCCGAGCGCCTTCTTCTTGGCGGCGGCGAACTCCTCGTCGGACAGGATGCCCTGCGCGTGGAGGTCGGCGAGCTGCTTCAGCTTCTCGGTGGGATCGTCGTCCGCCGTGGCTGCAGGTGCGGCAGCAGCGGCTGCCTGGGCGTTCTGAGCCGCGTACTTCTCGTCCTGCTTGTGGGCGACGCGTCCGGAGACCGCGGTGGCGGTTCCGGCGACGACTGCGGTGCGGGCTGCCATGCGCATGAGACCCATGGTGTTCTCCTTGTGTTGTGGGGACGGGAGGGGTGACTACTCGCCGATGACGGCGTTGACGACGGTGGCCGGGATGCGCACGTGGTCGATCGGGAGCGCACCCGCGCGGGCGAAGGCACCGACGAGACCCTCCATCCAGGTGTTCTCGTACGCGATCATCAGTGCGGAGGTATTGGCGGGGAGGGTGTCGGCGATCTCGTCGGCGTCCTCCTCGTTCAGGGCTCCGGGGGAGATGATGTCGAGCTCGACATAGGAGGCGCCCTCGGGACCGAGGTCCTCGATCTCGAGGACGGCGATCTCTCCCTCGGCATCCTTCATGACGAACAGGACGTCCAGGATCCGGATGTTGCCGTTTGCGACCTGCTCGAGGATCGCGGGCACGATCTCGCCGCTGAACTGGTTTCCGGGGAAGGCGATGACGTAGACGTCGACGGGGCCGAGGGGCATGTGTTCCTCCAGTAAGGGGTGGTGCGGTCAGCCTACTCATCTGCGAAGCGGGGCCGCGGGTCGCTGTCAGAGGTGGGAGCGACACTGACCGGGCTGGGAGGGTGCCGGCCTCGGGGGAGGGGCACACAGCACCCTCCCAGCCCACGAAGGCTACGCCGGGTCCGGTTCGCGCGCGGGAGACTCGGAGGGATTCGACTCGATTGATGCCGACGCGATTGATGCCGACGCGATTGATGCAGACGATGGGGGCTTCCCTGGACCTACAGTTCGGCCATGACCGCAGTCATCCCGGGACTCACCGTCGCCCTTGCGTGGATCTTCACCCTGCTCGGCTGGACGGCACTCGGGGCTGAGTCGAATGACACCTTCTCCGAGTCCGCCATGCGTTGGATGCTCTTCTTTCCCGGCGGCATCATGTTCCTCGTCAGCGCCTTCATGCACACCGTTCTCGCGCGCAGGACGGCAGCCCAGATCGGCTGGACGACGAACGGCTTCCAGTACGAGATCGGCTTCGTCAGTCTCGGACTGGGTCTTGCCGGTCTTGTCGCGGCGAGCTCCGGCCCTGAGGCGTGGTGGCCCATCGCTGTCGCTCAGGGCGTCTTCCTCGTCCTGGCCGCCGTCAATCACGTGATCGACATGAGGCGTTCACGAAATTTCGCGGCCGGCAACACGGTGATCCTCATCTACGACATCGGCCTGCCGGTGTCGTACCTCGCGCTGTGGTGGTCGCTGGCCTGACGGCGTCGTAGGGTCGGGGCAGCACCGACCCATGGACGGGGACCTCATGCGCATCGTGCACGCCGCGGACATCCACTTGGACAGCCCGCTGCGCAGCCACGATCGCTATGGGATGAGCACCGCGACGGAGCTCCGTGGCGCGACGAGGCGGGCGCTGGAGAACCTCGTTCATCGGTGCATCGAGTGGAGGGCCGATCTCCTCGTCATCGCCGGCGACCTGTACGACGGCACCTGGAATGACTACGGAACCGGTCTGTTCTTCACGCAGCAGATGGGAATTCTGCGCGACGCTGGGATCGATGTCGTGCTGGTCTCGGGCAATCACGATGCCGAGAGCGAGATCACCGCGTCCCTGGTGCTGCCCCCGAACGTGCGGCGCCTGGATGTCATCGCCCCTGAAAGCCTGGTTCTCGATGACCTCGGGTGCGTCGTCCATGGTCAGGGATACGTCACCCGCGACATCACCGAGAATCTCGCCAAGAGCTACCCGTCACGTATTGCGGGGCTGACGAACATCGGTGTGCTGCACACGGCTGTCACCGGCGCGGAGGGTCATGCGCTGTATGCACCGTGCACGCCTGCCGAGCTTGCCGCGCTGCGATACGACTACTTCGCCCTCGGTCACGTCCACAATCGTCAGGTCGTGAACGATGGCGAGTTCCCGGCCTGGTTCAGCGGCAACCTCCAGGGCAGGACCATCCGCGAGACCGGACCCAAGGGCGTCCTCATCGTCGATTTCGACGAAGGTCAGCCGGCGCGCGTCCAGTTCGCCCCTGTCGACGTCCTGCGCTGGGAGACCGTCGAGGTCGACGTCACGGGCATGACCGACCTCGACGACGTCTACGGCGCCATGCGTACGCAGCTGGCCAACACCGTCTCCCACGCGGATGGGCTGCCCGTCCTCGCCCACGTGCGACTGCACGGGGCGTCAACCCTGGCCGGGCGACTCCAGGACGTCGAGCAACTCGAGGCGCAGGCCAGCAGCATCGCGATGACGGAGCAGGCCATCCTGGCGCGAGCACGGTCGGAGGTGATCGCGCCTGCCGCCATCGATCCGCAGGATGAACGGGCTCGGGAGCACCTGCGGGAGGCTGTAGGTGAACTGGCCGAGGACCCCGAGGCGCTGAAGGCCCATCTGAAGGAACTCGATCGCGACATCCGTGACCTGGTGCATCAGGCACCGGGTGTCGAAGGGCTCGATCTGGACGACGTGGCAGTCGTGTCGCGGCTGCTTGATCGGGCGCAGCGCGGCCTCGACGCACAGCTTGCTGGTGGGAGCACGTGATGCGGCTGGTCGACTTCACCATGCGTGCCTACGGTTCGTGCACCGACGTCGCGGTGCCGCTCGGCGCGGGTGTCACCGTTGTCCTCGGGGGTAACGAGTCGGGCAAGTCCACCGCCCTCGATGCCCTCAGCGACCTGCTGTGGGGAATCCCGCTGCGCTCGCCCCGCGCATACGTCCATGCCCGCGGGGCGCTTCGCATCGATGCAACGATCGACGACGGCAAGTCGACCAGCGTCGTCGTCCGTCGTGCCGGCGGGCTGTTCGCCACCGATCTCGTCCACGAGGTCGCCACCCCATGGGATCCGGCGGGCGGCGGCTCCGCGGAATGGTGGCGCACACGACTGGGGCTGACCCTCGATCAACTGAGGGCGGGTGGCCGCGAGGTCTTCGCCGGAGGTGGCGATCTTGCTGAGGCGGTATTCGCGGCACGTGAGGGTCGCAGTGCCCGACTGCTGCTGCAGCAGCTGAAGGAGCGTCGTGACGCGCTGTTCAAGGGCGATCGACGCGCTCGCAACGTGCGCATCCGTGAGGCCCTTGCCGCCTACGACGATGCCCGGGATCGACGTGACGCGGCGGTAACGCGCTCCGGTGCGGTTTCGCGCTTGAGGGAGCTCGTTGAGCACCTGGATCGAGAGCTTGAGGCCGCCCGGGGTCTCGAGGCCGACATGGATCGGCGCGTGCGCATCGCAGAGGAGGATGCTCGCGCCGTCCCGCACGTTCTGGCAATACGGGCGGCGCAGTCGCTGCTCTCCCAGATCGATGGTGAGGGTCCCCGACTGACGGATGACCACCTGTCCGGTCTCCGTCAGGTGGCGGGGGAGGCAGCAGACGCTCGCGTCGCGGTGGTGAAGCTGTCGCAGCGGATCGAGGACCTGGAGTCCAGGCTGAGCGGGCTCGTTGTGGACGATGACCTCCTGCTCGACGCGAGCATCGTCCAAGGCCTGCGCATGAAGGCTGGGGAGCGGATCAGCGAGGCGCGCCGTGCCGACGAGGAGCACGCGCCGATCGTCCGCGAGCAGAGCGCCCGACTCGTCGTGCTCGCCGGCCGACTTGGTCTGGATGCGGGCGATGATCTGGACTCGGTTCTCGCCTCGATCGCGATGCCCGCCCCCCTTCAGGCGGACGTGACGTCCGTGGCCGAAGGTCTCAGCCAGGCAGAGGACCACCTCACTGCGCTGCGCACGGCACGCGACGACACCATGGCCGCTCTCGCTGGCCGGGGCATGGTTCTCGATCCCAGCACTTCACCGCGCCCGGATCTGTTCGAGTCTCTGCGCGTCGCGGTCGTGACGGCGCGTGCCACGGCTGCGACGTCGATCGACGTCCTTGCCCGTGCCCGCGCGCGGCGGGAAGGCATGCGTGCCGTTGGTGCGATCGCGGCTCCTGCCATGACGGTCGATCGAGCTGACGTCAGCGCGGCTCGTGGTCGTCGGGACGACTCCTGGCATCGGGTGCGTGCTGCTTGGACCACCGGTGAGCTCCCGGCTGAAGCCGACCGCAATGAGTGGGCCGAGGCCGTCGACCACACGGTCCAGGCGTCGGACAGCGTCGCCGATCGTGCCGCGGCCGAGCACGCCCTGGCCGTCGCCCACGATGCCCGCCTCGAGGCGCAGCAGGCGGGGGTGGAGGACGCGGCGGCGGAGGTGGACGCGGCGGAACGGGAATGTGACGACGCTGCCCGCGTCCTCGCGGATGCCGAACGGTCCTGGAGCGCTGCCTGGCTCGAACTGGGCGCGATGGATGCCCCGAGCACCGATATCGCCCCCGAGTTGATGGGCCTGATCGTGAAGGCCGTCGAGCAGCAGTCGCTCGTCACCTCGGCCGAGCGCGAGCTCGACGAGGCGCGCCGCGCCTGGCACGAGGTCTGCGCACATGCGTCGCTGGCGGAGAGCACGACTCCGGCCGGCTGGCACGCGCGCGTGTCACTGCTCGCCGAGGTCGGCACGATCCGGGAGCAGCGTGATGCTGACTCGATGAAGGAGGCCGTGCTCCGCGCATCGTGGGCGGCCTTCTGCTCCGAGGTCGAGGAGGTTCTCGTGCGCCACGGGGTTCTCGCCGAAGCCTTGGGTGGCGAGCCTGTGCTGGGTCCGGCGAGTGTCGAGCGGGGTCTGGAGCTGCTCGGCAGGATGTGCAAGGCCGCGACGGACACCGATGCGGAACGACGGTCACTCCAGGACAGGCAGCAGGAACTTGTCGAGGACCGCCGGGACGTCGAGCGCGTCATCGCCGACGAGCAGGCGGTGCGACGGGAACTGGCGCAGGAATACGAAACCGATCACGGCCCGGGCCTCGATGAGCTCGCGGAGCGTGCCGAGCGGGCGGCGGTGCCCTTCAGCAACGTGGCGGATTCCCGAGCCCTGCTCGAGGGCGCGCTTGATGCGGGCTCGACGGCCGACGACGTGATCCGGCGACTGGAAGAGGCCGATCAGGAGTCAGTCGCCGTCACGCGGCGGAAGGCTGTCGAGGCGCAGCAGGCAGCGCGTACCGCTGCACTCGATGCGGCAGGTGCGCTGTCGGAGGCAACGTCGAAGCTGCGTGACCTGGAATCCGCCGGCAGCGCTGCTGATGCGGAGGCGGCTGTTGCGGATCGGCTAGGCGATCTGGTCGCGCTGACCGAGGAGTGGTCGGTGCTCTCGCTCCAGGTGGTGCTCCTCGAGCAGACGCTCGAGCGGATGGGCACCGACGACACTCGCCCCTTGCTGGATCGGGCGGGGCGCATCCTGGAGCGCATCACGGATGGTCGCTACCTCGCGCTGCGCGCCGACGAGACTCCGGCCGGGCAGACGCTCCAGGTTGTGCGGGCTGACGGCGATCGCGTGTCCCCGACGGAGCTCTCCGAGGGCACAGGTGACCAGGTGTTCTTCGCCCTGCGCATGGCTGCGGTCGCTGAGCTGCACGAGCAGCGCCTCGCTGCGTCCCTGCCGGCGTTGCCGCTCGTCCTCGACGATGTCCTGATGGCGTTCGACGACTCTCGTGCGCTCGATGCGCTCTCCGTCCTGCACGTGCTCGCACCGGACCTCCAGATCGTCGTCTTCACCCACCATGCGTCGGTTGCCGAGGCGGCTCGGGCCATCGAGGGGATCACGATCAGTCAACTGCCGGCTCCGCCGGTCATCGACGCGCCGCTCGACGGTGAGCTCGTGCGCGCAACCGTGCAGCAGGAAGGCGTGCCCGCGCAGGTGCCCGCCCCCGTTCGCGCTGCGTTCGCCCGCGATGCGAAGGACGAGCGTGCTGCCGCTCGCGCGTGGGCGCAGGCCCAGGGGATTCCGGTTGCTGCGCGGGGACGAGTTCCGGAGGAGATCTTGGAGCAGTACCGCGCCAGCAGACGCTGACTGCCCGATCCCGGCCGTGTCCTGTGATCGCATGCGAAAGGCCCCCCGGAACGTCGGGAGGCCCTTCGGATGCGAGCGGGTGACCGGGATCGAACCGGCATGGCCAGCTTGGAAGGCTGGGGCTCTGCCATTGAGCTACACCCGCGAGGTGCGTGAACAGAGTAGCCGACAGCCAGACGGGCGGTGCGCAGGCAGCGGGTAGGTTCCGGGTGTGGCCCGTTCCCTTCCCCTCGTGCCGGTGCCCGGCCCGGACGACCCGCTGCGCATCGCGTGGTTGGTCTACCGCGGCAATCCGCACTGCGGTGGACAGGGCGTCTACACGCGGTACGTGGCGCGCGAGGTGGCGGCGCTGGGTCATGAGATCTCGGTGCTCTCCGGCCAGCCGTGGCCCCACCTTGACGATCCGACCCGACTTGTCGAGGTACCCGGCCTCGACCTCTACCGGCAGCCCGACCCCTTCCGCGTGCCGCATGTGCGCGAGTTCCGCGACTCCGTCGACGTCCGTGAATTCGCACTGATGTGCACCGCCGGCTTCCCCGAGCCGTGGGCTTTCTCCGAGCGCGCCTTCCGGCTGCTGTCTGCTCGACGCTCGGCCTTCGACATCGTCCATGACAACCAGGCACTGGGTGCGGGCGTGCTCAAGATGATCCGCGCCGGCTGGCCCGTCACGGCGACCATTCACCACCCGATCACCGTGGACCGTGAGCTCGACATGGCGCACGCGTCCGGGTGGCGACGCCGCCTGTCGCTGTGGCGCTGGTACGGGTTCCTGCGCATGCAGCTGCGTGTGGCTCCTCAGATCCCGCGTGTCGTGACGGTGTCCGAGTCATCCAAGCGAGACATCGCCGCGCAGATGGGCGTACCGGTCGACCATATGACGGTCGTGCCCATCGGAGTCGACGAGCGGCTCTTCCGTCCCCTCCCGCATATCGCTCGCGTACCCGGGCGGCTCATGACGACGGCCAGTGCGGACGTGCCGCTCAAGGGCTTGACCGTTCTGCTCGACGCCCTCGCGAAGCTTCGCGTCGAGCGGCCCGACGCCCATCTCGTCGTCATCGGCCGACTGAAGGACGGCAGCGCGGTCCCGGCGCTCATCGAGCAGCTCGGACTGGGCGGTGCAGTCGAGTTCGTGAGCGGGGTGAGTGACGAGCGCATCGTTGAGCTGTATGCCGAAGCCGAGGTGGCCGTGGTGCCCTCTCTCTACGAGGGGTTCTCGCTGCCGGCAGCCGAGGCAATGGCCTGTGGGGTGCCGGTCGTCGCCACGACGGGTGGGGCGCTCCCCGAGGTGGTCGGCAAGGACGGCGACTGCGCCCGCACGGTCGTTCCCGGTGATCCGTCTGCCCTGGCAGCCATGGTGCTCGAGGTTCTCGGCGATGAGGAGCAGCGAGCCAGGCTCGGAGAGCGTGGCCGCGTGCGCGTGCTCGACCGCTTCACCTGGCGCGCGCACGCCGAGGGACTCGTCGCGATCTGGCGTGCGGAACTCGCCGAGAGAGCTCAGCGGGGTGACGATGCTCACCGTTGACCTCGATCTGTTCGGGATCGAGCCAGGGCAGCGAGTGCTCGACATGGGCTGCGGCGGCGGACGCCACGCCTTCGCCGTCCTGCGTCGCGGAGCTCAGGTCGTCGCCTTCGACGCCAACCCTGACGAGCTCACCGGAGTGCGCGACATGGCGGCGGCCATGGTGACGGCGGGGGAGGTGCCTGACGGCGGGGAGCTGGTGTGCGTCGAGGGTGATGCCCTGGAGCTGCCCTTCGACGAGGCTTCGTTCGATCGAATCATCGCGGCGGAGGTGCTCGAGCACATCCCCGACGATCGACGCGCCATCGCCGAGCTCGTTCGAGTGCTGGCGCCGGGAGGTCGGATTGCCGTCACCGTTCCGTCCCGATTCCCCGAGCAGGTCAACTGGATGCTCGACGCCGACTACCACGACACCCCGGGTGGTCACGTGCGCATCTACGCGAAGGCGGAGCTCGAGAGTCGGCTGCGTGAGGCGGGGCTGGATGTTCGCGGTTCCCGCCGCGCCCATGCCCTGCACTCGCCCTACTGGTGGATTCGCTGCGCAGGGGGTGTCAACCGTGATGATCGCTGGCTCGCGAGGCGCTACCACGATGTTCTCGTCAAGCAGATCATGCAGGACCCGCCGCTGCTGAGGCGCCTCGATGACACCCTGAACCCGGTGCTCGGCAAGAGCCTGATCCTGTACGCGGTGAAGCCGTGAGTCCGACGCGCGGCGACATCGTCGGCCTGGTCGATGTCACGCTGACGGCGAATGCGATCGTCGGCGTGCAGGCGACCGATGGACACATCCCGTGGGTGCCGGGCGGCAAGGCCGATCCGTGGAACATGGTCGAGGCGGCGATGGCGCTCGACTCGACCGGCCATCATGACCGCGCGCGTGCGGCCCTGGCCTGGCTCGGCGCGCGGCAGCTTCCGCACGGAGGCTGGTACTCCTACTACGTGGGCGACGAAGTCGTCGACGAGACTCTCGACACCAACATCTCCGCCTACGTTGCCGTGGGGGTATGGCATCACTACCTCGCGACTCGGGATGCATTGGTGCTACGGCGTCACTGGTCGATGGTCGACTCCGCCATGGACCATGTCGTGAGCCAGCAGTTGGCCTGGGGTGGGATCGCGTGGCGAGCGGATGACCCATCCGATGGTGCGCTGCTGACTGGTTCGTCGAGCGTGCACCTGAGCCTGCGGTGCGCCATTGCCATCGCCGAGGAGCTCGGCCACTCACGGCCGGAATGGGACGTCACGCTGCTGCTGCTGGCGCATGCCATCTCGCACAGATCTCACCTGTTCCTCGACAAGCAGCGTTGGGCGATGGACTGGTACTACCCGATCCTCGGCGGAGTCGTGCGCGGTGCAGCGGCACGGGAGCGTATCGACGAGGGGTGGGATCGGTTCGTTGTCGAGGGGCTGGGTGTGCGGTGCGTGTCGGACCGGCCCTGGATCACCGCAGCCGAGACCTGCGAGCTCGTCCTTGCTCTTCTGGTCGTCGGCGACCGGGAGCGAGCCGAGCAGCTCTTCTCGTGGGTGCAGTTCCTCCGTCATGACGACGGCGCCTACTGGTGCGGAATGAACTTCGAGGATGCGCGCTTCGACGAGCCGGGGGAGTACTTCACCGCGGATCAGCCCACCTGGAACTCCGCCGCCGTCGTGCTCGCAGGGCAGGCACTGGCCGGAGCCGCGAGCGTGCTCGGGGTGTTCAGCCCGATGTCACGCGCCCACTGACCAGGCGATCCGGTTCGGCGAACTCGATACCTGGGTCGCGCATCATCGAGGTGGCGGCTGCCTCGGCCTGGGTCAGCGTCACCGGCTGCGCGAAGTCGACTCGATACATCCGCAGTCCCAGGTTCGGACCGAGCGTCATGCCCGCTCCCAGCCCGCCTGCGACCAGGCTCGCCCCTCTTACCCGGCCGTTGACGGTGGGACTGACTCCCTTGTCGTACCTCACGATCAGCGACCTCACTCGTTCGTTCGGCGCCACCATGCCTGCCTCCGGATCGCTGGACAGCATCACGACTGCGCTCCGTCGGAGCAGGGGCGTGGATCCCGCGCCGACGGTGGTCGAGATCTTTGCGGTGACGCCCTTGCTTCGCAGGAAGGAAGTGATGCTCCTGGCGCGGTCCCTTGCCACAGTGACCGATGCCTTGCTCCCGCGCGCGTCGGAGTACACCGTGACGTTGCCTGACGCGGCGTCATCGCCGATGCGTTCCGCCAGTCTGCTCAGTCGGGTCCTCGCCGACGCCGACAGCGAGGAGGAGCCCGCCTCGAAGGTCACCATGTCACCGGACTCGGTTGACCCACCGGCCGCGGGCGCCTGGCCCGGCGGGGGGCTCGGCGCCGGTGTCGCTGGTGCATCGGCCTGGTAGACGTACCCGCCGGGCGCGAAGGCCCGGCCTCGCTCCGATGTGAGGTTCACGGTGACGTCCGCGGATCCCGGCCCTGCGGCCGCGGGCATCGTCACCTCCACAGTCGCGTCATTGACGACCCGGAAGGCTGCCGCCTTGCCGCCGATGGTCACGCTCGTGGCCCCGGTGAACCCGTACCCGATGATCGCCACCAGGTTGCCACCCGAGACGGGGCCGAAGGCAGGACGCACCTCGGTGATCTCCTGCAGGGACCCGCCACTGCTGCTCGACGAGCTGCTGGACGAGCCGCCGCCACCACCTCCGCCGCCACCGCCACCGGAGGCCTGGTAGGTGAAGGAGGAACTGAGTGTGGCGCTGCCGCCGGGCGTGGTCGCCACGACGTCGACGGCGCCCGCTGCGTGCGCGGGGGTGGTGACGGTGACGCTGGTTGCCGTCGTGCCGGTGATGGTCGCAGCACCACCGTCGAAGGTGACGGCCGTGGCGCCGGACAGGTTGGTTCCGGTGAGGGTGACTGACGTGCCACCGCTCGTGGTTCCCGTCGTCGGGCTGAGGGACGTCAGGGTCGGCGGCGCGTGGTAGGTGAAGGCGCTGGCGAGGGAGTCGCTCCCCGACGGTGCGGTGATCGCGATGGCGACGCTGCCAGCGGCGCGGGCGGGCGTGGTGACGGTGACGCTCGTGGACGTGGCTGCGGTGATGGTCGCTGCGGTGCCACCGAAGGTGACCGCCGTGGTGCCGGAGAGGTTGGCTCCGCCAAGGGTCACCGAGGTGCCTCCGGCCAGGGCGCCGCCGCTCGGCGACACAGTGAGCAGGGTCGCCGCATCCGGAGCGCGCAGCAGACCAACGCCGCAGATGGCGGTACTGCACTCCAGGACGTAGCCGGTGTCAGGGAAGGGCTTGGCTGTTGACTGGAGCCAACTGAACACCTGCGAGGCCCCCCACGTCGGGTTGGCGGCCATGAGCAGCGCGGTCACGCCGGACACATGCGGAGCCGCCATGCTGGTGCCGTTGTACGAGCCGTAGGTGGGGGCCGAGGGGAGCGTCGTGCCCGTGTTGAGGGTCGACCAGATGTCCGATCCGGGAGCGGCGATATCGACCGAGTAGCCGTAGTTGGAGAAGGAAGAGCGGTCTCCGTCGGAGTCCGTCGAGGCGACGGTGATGACGCTGGTGCAGTTGCCGGGGAAGTTGCCCGATGCGTCGGCATTGTTGTTGCCGGCCGACACGATGACGACCGAGCCGCGTGTTACCGCATCGTCGATGGCTGCCTGTACGGACGCCGGGCACGCCCCACCCCCGCTGAGCGACATGTTGATCACGTCCGCCGGCGTGGCGTTGACCGGCTCGGTGCCCACCGTTGCCCCAGCCGCCCAGTTGATCCCGGCGACGATGTCGGATGTGGACCCGCCGTCAAACGAAAGCACCCGTATGGGCTGGATTCTCGCCTGCGGGGCCACGCCGATGACGCCGATGCTGTTGTTGCCGACCGCGGCGATGGTCCCGGCCACATGGGTGCCGTGCCAGTCCGAGTCTGTCGCGACGCACGAGGTGCCTGTCACGAGCGTCTTCCAGTTGCCAGGATCCAGGGGATTGCTGTCCCAGCCGAGCGCGCCGTAGGTGGCCGTGTTGACGTAGTCGCCGTCGGCGTTCGTGGCGCCGGTACGGCAGACGGGGATGCCGCTGGAGACGAAGTCGTACCCTGCGACGTACCGCGCGTCGAGATCCGGATGCTCCGTCGATCCGGAGTCGAGGACGGCAACAACGGTGCCCGTGCCCTGGCCGGACGTCCACGTGGCATTCATGGAGGTCTTGCTCGAGGCGACGCCGATGCCGTACGGGCCGTACAGCCCCCACAGGCTGCCGTCCGTCCACTTGGTGTCGTCCGGCGGGTCGGTGGGGAAGGCCGTGGCGTACACCCGGCGATCGACCTCGACCGACGCCACGCGCGGGTCGGCCTCGATGTCGGCGATCATGCGCGCCGCATCGGCCTCGCTGACGCCCGTGGTGAGGTCCAGGCGCACGCTCCCGGTGCCGAGATCCTGGGTGTCGTCGACCTCGACGCCGGTGACGGGCAGGTCCTCCGAGGCTGCTGCCGCGGTGACTTCGGCCTGCCGTCCCTCGTCGTCGACGAGGGTGACGATCAGCTGCGTGACGTCACCGGAGGTGGCCTGCGGCCTAATCTCCGTGCCGGAAGCAGCGGCGATGCCTGTGCCGGCCACGGCAGTGATGACGGTGCCGGCCGTCAGGAGGATGAGCGCGCGCCGCATTCGGCCATTGTGCGCGTGCCCGAACCCCGTGCGCACGGCAGGGTCCACCGGCCCCTATCGCAGAGGCCTGCGGTCACGGACGGGAGAGAAGACGCAGGGAGCCGGTGGTGGCGACGGGGATGAATCCGTCCGTCACAGCGTGACGCCACACCTCGTACGGCGCCTGACCCCCGTCAGCGGGATCCTCGAACACGTCGTGGATCGCGAGGAGGCCGTCTCGTGCGAGGTGCCCCGCCCATGCGACGTAGTCCGCCATCGCGACGTCGCGTGCGTGACCGCCGTCGATGAACAGCAGGCCGAGGCCCGGGGCGACGAGTCGGGCAATGGTGGGGGAGTCGCCGATGATCGGGACGACGAACTCCTCCAGTCCCGCTTCCTCCAGGGTGCGGCGGAGGAACGGAAGCGTGTCCATGCGACCGGTGCGGGGATCGACGACCTCGGGATCGTGGTGCTCCCAACCTGGCTGGGTCTCCTCCGAGCCGCGATGGTGATCGACAGTGATCAGGACGGTGCCAGCGTCGCGGGCGGCGGCGCCGAGGTAGAGGGCAGACAGGCCGCAGTAGCTGCCGATCTCGAGCAGAGGTCCACGGGAAGCCGCGGCGAGCCCGGCCTCGTGCAGTGCGTATCCCTCGGCCTCGGGCATGAACCCCTTGGTCCCTGCGATCACGCGGTTGGTGGTGTCGTCGATCAATTCGCACTGCCCAGACGCACCTGCACCTGGGATCGCTGGCTGGCAGTCGCGCCCTTTTGCACTGTCGTTCGTATGGTGCCCTCGACACCGAGCTGCCTGAGGTACGCCAGCACATTGCGAGCGCGCTGTCGGGCGATCGTGACGGAGGCGGCGGTTCCGCGCGCATCGCTGAAGGTCCGGATCACCCCGGTGACCTCTTCGTCGCTGAGGCTGTCGGCAAGTCGCTTCAGTGCCGACTTGGCGCTGGCGGAGAGTGCCGGCGAATTCGGCTTGAAGCGCACGGCCGATGGTGCAGTCGAGGTAGTCGGTTGTGCGCTCTGTCCCGATGTCGTCGTGATCCCCACGTCAGGAGTCGGCTGAGGTGTCGTGGTGGTCTCCCCAGCTCGGTACACGTAACCGCCTGGGGCGAAGGCGCGGCCGCGTGCTGCAGAGAGGTTCACGGCCACATCGGCCGACCCGGGCGCTGCGGCGGCAGGCATCGTGACCTCGACGGTGGCGTCGTTGATGACCTTGAAGGGTGCGGCCTTGCCACCGATCGTCACGCTGGAGGCGCCGGTGAACCCGTAGCCGATGATCGCCACGACATTGCCGCCGGTCACCGGCCCGAACGCCGGACGCACCTCGGTGATCTCCTGCAGGGCGCCGCCGCCCCCGCCGGAATCGGACGAGCTGCCGCCGGACGACGATCCGCCTGATCCGCCTGATCCGCCGGATCCGCCGGATCCGGGTGCCGACGAGACCGGCGGCACATACGCGGCGAAGGTGCGCACGTACAGCAGGCGGCTCACCGATCCGGCGGTGTCGGAGATGACATCGGTCGTAGCTGCACCAGCGAGCGCACTGGCGACGGCCCCGGTGGTGGCTGACGGGTTGAGGGCGAGGTAGACGGCCACGGCACCCGCCACGTGAGGCGAGGCCATGGATGTCCCCGAGTAGGTCGCGGAGGCCGAGGCCGACGCGATCCCAGCGGACAGCACATCGACGCCGGGGGCGAAGACGTCGACCAGTGATCCGTAGTTCGAGAACCACGCGCGCACGTCGCTGCTGTCGCTGGCGGCCACGGTGATGGCAGCGGGCACGCGAGCGGGGCTGTAGTACTGCGAGTCGTTGTTGTCGTTGCCCGCAGCGACCGCCACCGGGATGCCCGCGTTGATCACGGCGTCGACGGCGTCATCCAGGGACTTGCTGGCGCCACCGCCCAGAGACATGTTCGCCACGGCGCGCTGCCCCGGGTAGTAGGTCGCATGATTGGCTGCGATCCAGTTGAGCCCCTCGACGACATCCGAGGTGTAGCCGGAACCAGCGCAGTCGAGCACGCGCACTCCCGCGACAGTGGCCTGTCGTGCCACTCCGTAGTTGGCTCCGGCCACCGTCCCGGCTACATGGGTCCCGTGGCCGTGGCAGTCCTGGGGCAGTGTGTCGCCGTCAACGGCGTCGTACTGGTACCTGCCCATGCGCCCGGTGAACTCCGTGTGATCCTGACGAATCCCCGTGTCGACGATGTAGGTCACGACACCCGATCCCGTTCCAGCGGGCGTGTACCGCTGGTCGTAGGTGCGCGTGCGGGTGTCGATTCGGTCCAGGCCCCAGGTGGGGCAGCCGTAGGTTCCGGACGGCACGGAGTCGCTGCACGCGCTGGGGGATGTGGGCGTTGGGCTTGGCGTGGGGCTGGGCGACGCCGTCGGCGAGGCTCCCGGACGGATCTGCCTGACGAAGCGCCCCTCGACCGCCCCGCTGGAGTCGGTGTGCGCATTGAGCGCGCTGGCACCGTTGTCGACGTAGGGGGCCGTAGAACTGCTGGACGTGACGTAGCTCCACGTCTGGGTGCGGTCATTGGGGCTGGCGTATCCGATGACGAACCGTCCGTTGGACGTCGAGGTCGGGCTGAGGACAGTGTTGTAGTTGAACTCCAGGTCCACGTTGCCGCTGCCCTGGTCGATGATCATCAGCTGGGCGCTGAACTTCGGGGTTGAGGCGTTGTACTCGCCGACGTTCACCCAGTTGACGCAGAAGGCGTCCACGTCGGCTGTGCCGTCGAGATTTGTCACCTGTCCGAACTGGACGGGCGTGGTTGCCGCGTTGGTGGTGTCGATGTCGGTGAAGAGCGGAAGAATGAGGGGCCTGGTCGTCGTCGACAGATCGATACCGCGGTAGCTGTTGAAGGCACCGCGTCCGTCGTCGAGTGACACACCGCCGTTGTTGTTGATGATCACGGACGTGTACTCGGTGCCGAACCAGTTCACGGGGAAGCCCAGTGAGATCGATCCGCTGGAGGCGTCGTCCGCGCGGCCCAGGGAGTTGGCCGTGCACCCGACGTTGCTGCGCACGGCTGCGCCCGGCGCGTCCAGAGTGATGGGGAGGTCCTGCTCGACGTACTCCACTCCTGGCATGTCCTCGACCGCCGCGACCTGCGCGGCTGTCATCTCGCCGGCGAATCCGTCCACGGCGCCCACGAGGGTCTTGTCGATGTCTGCTCCGATGCGCTCGGCTCGTGCCATGACCGTTGCGGTGGCGGAGTCGTCCTGTGTCACGACGATGTAGCGGTCGCCAGTCGGCTCGGAGGAGGCATCCGACGCTGAGGGACTCGGGCTCGCGGTCTCGCTGGAGAGCGGGCTCGGGCTGGGCAGAAGTGTGGGCTGGGGGGCGTTCGTGGGGCTGGGAGAAGGCCGCGGATCCGACGTGGGGGTGGGCGAGGAGGCGGGGGCGGCCTCATCAGCGGCTACGCGACCCGCGGCCATCCCGGCCAGGGCGACAGTCGCGACGGCCATGGTGATGGCCAGTGGGATCCGGGTGCGGTTCAGCACCCGACCATTGTGGGTCACGAGTGTCAGACGAGCGGGGCAGAATTTGGTTCCGGGCGATTTCCTCCCGTTTTCTCACGCATGCGCCCCGGCGGCCGGCCTGTCGGATGCAGCTAGGAGGCCCGGGGCTGAGCGCCCATTCCCGCCTGAGGGCCCAGGTGCTGCAGGAACCAGGTGCGCGCCAGGGCTGCTGCCTGGGTCAGGGTTCCCTCCTCCTCGAACAGGTGGGTGGCTCCACGCACCACCTCGAGAAGGTGGGGGCACCGGAGCTCCTGCTGCGCCTGCCGATTGATGTCGACCACCGCCTGGTCCAGGCTCCCGACGATGAGCAGGGTCGGCGCCTGCACGCCCGACAGCCACTCCCGGGCAAGGTCGGGCCGTCCGCTGCGGGACACCACGGCTTCCACGAGATGGGGTGCGGCAGCGGCGGCAGCCAGGGCCACCGCGGCTCCGGAGGAGGAGCCGAGGTAGCCCATCGGGAGCGTCGCCGTCTCCGGCTGGCGAGCGAGCCAGTTGGCGGCCGCCACGACACGGTCGGCGCTGACACCGATGCCCGGGTCCAGACCGCGTTGTGATTCACCCTCGGTGACGAGGTCGAACAGCAGCGTTCCCAGTCCCGCCGCCCGCAGCATCGATGCCACAGCCAGATTGCGCGGACTGTTGCGCGTGCTTCCGGTGCCGTGCACGAACACGACCATGCCCGTGGCGTTGGGGGGAACTGCCAGGTGACCTGGGAGATAGGCCCCGCCGACGTCGATGCGCACGTCGCGATCCATTGCATCGCGTTTGGGGAGGCGCACGCGTTGGGGATGCTCCGCGAGGATCCGGACCACCTCCGCGTCGTCAAGTTGGTCGAAATCCTCGAAGTGCTCTCCCACGGCCCAGAAGGGCTCGGGTTGCTCCAGGCACACGAGGTCATCGACCATTCCTCGCAGTCGCGCCACGGCCTCGCGTGAGCCGACAGGAACGGCGAGAGTGATGCTTCGGGCGCCCATCCTCCGGGCGACGTTCACAGCCGCCGCGGCTGTCGATCCCGTGGCGAGGCCATCGTCGACGACGACGACGTCGCGATCAGTGAGTGTGAGCGGTGACAATCCGGAACGGTACGCCCGCACGCGTCGCGCGACCTCCGTCTGCGCCTGCAGGGTGGCACGACGGACCTCGTCTTCGGAGACGTGCAGCCCGGAGCACACCGCACGATCGATGACCACCACACCGCCCTCGCCTACGGCTCCCATGGCGTACTCGGGGTTGCTGGGTGCACCGACCTTCCGGACCACGAGTACGTCGAGGTCGGCGTCCAGGGCTTCGGCCACAGGCGCGGCTACGGGCAGGCCGCCTCTCGGCAGGGCGAGGATCAATGGCCGTGCGCCGAACCGTCCCGTGAGTTTCGCGGCCAGACACAGGCCGGCCTCATGTCGATCCCGGAACATCAGCGACCTCCATGTCGAGCCTCGCAGGACGAATCTGCGGGAGGAAGCCCGAGCGCGGCCATTGCCCGGTCCGGATTCGTCCAAGGTGAGAGGACCCTCCACCGACGAAGAGGTGGGCTCGAAGACGAAGAGGTGGGCTCGAAGGCCATGAGTGGCCACCGACCGTGGTGGGGAGGGGGGTCGCCGAGCCCCCTAGAATCCTCAAGGCCGACGCGGGGCGTAGCGTAGTGGCTAGCGCGCCTGCTTTGGGAGCAGGAGATCGGGAGTTCGAATCTCCCCGCCCCGACCATCCGGTGCTGGACTCCCAGCACGGGAACCCCCTACCTGGAGATGGATCAGCTGTGAAGAGCGACGTCGAGACCTTGACCCCGACCCGAGTGAAGTTGACGGTCGAGGTGCCGTTCGAGGAGCTCCAGCCCAGCATGGACGAGGCGTACGCCCGCATCGCGAAGAGCGTCACCGTCCCCGGATTCCGCAAGGGGAAGGTGCCGGCGCGCATCATCGAGCAGCGCTTCGGACGCGAGGCCGTGCTGGAGGAGGCGGTCAACGACGCGCTGCCCAAGGCATACGAGAAGGCGCTCGCTGAGCACAAGATCATGCCGCTTTCCCGGCCGGAGGTGAACGTCGACGAATTGAAGGACGGCGAGGCGCTCACCTTCAGCGCGGAGGTCGACATCCGACCCGAGTTCGAGCTGCCGGCCTACGACAGCCTGACGGTGACCGTGGCCAACGCCGAGGCCAGTGACGCCGACGTCGACGAGCAGATCGACCACCTGCGGTCGCGCTTCGCCACGCTCAAGGACGTCGAGCGCGCGTCCGCCGACGGCGACGTCCTCCTCGTCGACATCTCCGGTGCCACGGCCGAGGGCGATCCCGTCGAGGACCTCTCCGGCACAGCGCTGTCGTACGAGCTGGGCACTGACGGGATGCTGCCCGGATTCGACGAGGCGGTGCGCGGTGCGGCCAAGGACGAGGTGCGCACCTTCGAGTTCACGCCCCAGAACGGGGACTGGACAGACATCCCCCTGACGGTGACCGTCACGGTCACGGGCGTCCGCGAGCGCGAGCTCCCGGCTCTCGACGACGAGTTCGCGCAGCTGGCCAGTGAGTTCGACACCGTCGACGAGCTGCGTGCCGACATGCGGTCTCGTCTGATGCGCATGAAGCGGCTCGAGCAGGGGGCTGAGGCCCGCAACAACGTCCTCGACGTCCTGATGGAGTCCGTCGATATCCCGCTTCCGGAGAACCTGATCGCGGAGGAGGTCGAGGCCCACTTCGAGGACGGCCACGACAGCGGCGAGGAGCATCGCAAGGAGGTCGAGACGAATACTCGGCAGGGCCTGAAGAGCCAGTTCATCCTCGACAGGATCGCCGAAGTCGAGGAGATCACGGTGGGCGAGACCGAGTTGTCCGCATGGCTTATCCAGCAGGCTCCCCGCTACGGAATGAGCCCGGACGCCTTCGCCAAGGCCCTGGTCGAGGCCGGCCAGGTGCCCATGGCGATGCAGGACATCCGCCGGGCGAAGGCGCTGGCCCTCGTGCTGGAGGCGGCGAAGGTTGTCGACGCGGACGGCAACGAGGTGGACCTCAAGGCCCTCGACGCTGACATGAACGCGGCCATCGCGTCGGGCGACGCCTGACTCCTCCCGCCCTCTCCCGGCGAGCGGTGAGTTGTGCGCTCGACACCCCGGGTGCAGGTCCGCACTTCTCACCGGTCAACGGAGTTTGGGGTGAGTTCGGCTGATGGCGAACTCGCGGGACTCCGGGGAAGGTCGAGGGGCCCAGCCACGTTAGGGTCGTATGACGGTGCCCGACGGGGCTCCGCGACAGGAGGCTCTGGTGGGTGACATCTACGTGCCGAGTTCGCGTGGTGCGGGCAGCGGCATGACCGGCTTCGGCGACATGCTCGACGAGCGGCTGCTGCGCGAGCGCATCATCTGGCTCGAGGGCCCGGTGATGGACGAGAACTCCAACCGGATCGCCAAGCAGCTCCAGGTGCTCGCCGCCGAGGACCCCGAGCGCGACATATCGCTCTACATCAACTCCCCCGGTGGGTCCATCAGCGCGGGCATGGTCATCTACGACACCATGCAGCTCATCCCCAACGCCGTTGCCACGGTGGCCATGGGCCTGGCGGCCTCGATGGGCCAGTTCCTCCTCTGCGCGGGAGCGTCGGGCAAGCGGTACGCCACTCCGAACACGCGAATCATGATGCACCAGCCGTCCGGTGGTCTCGGTGGTACGGCAAGTGACATCAAGATCCAGGCAGAGCAGATGCTCTTCATCAAGAAGCGCATGGCCAAGCTCATTGCCGAGCACACCGGTCAGACGCTCGATCAGATCGAGTCCGACTCCGATCGCGACCGCTGGTTCGACGCTGACGAAGCCCGTGAGTACGGGATCATCGACCACGTCTACTCCACGCACGCCGACGCCCCCAAGGCCGGCAAGGGAGGCAGCAAGTGAACGAGCATCAGGCATTCGTCCGCGCGGCTGAGCGCACAGCTCCGCAGGCCCGCTACATCCTCCCCGAGTTTCGGGAGCGCAGCGCGAACGGCGAGCGCGTCCACAATCCGTACACGAAGCTCTTCGAGGAGCGGATCATCTTCCTCGGCGTGCAGATCGATGACGCGTCTGCGGATGACGTCATGGCGCAACTGCTGACCCTCGAGTCGCTCGATCCGGATCGTGACATCCAGATCTACATCAACTCCCCGGGTGGCTCGTACACCGCGATGACGGCGATCTACGACACCATGCAGTTCGTGAAGCCGCAGGTGCAGACGGTGTGCCTGGGCCAGGCAGCAAGCGCGGCCGCCGTGCTCCTGGCTGCGGGAAGCGCGGGCAAGCGCTTCGCCCTGCCGCATGCTCGGGTGCTCATCCACCAGCCCTACACCGAGGGCGGAGGGCAGGGGTCCGACATCGAGATCCAGGCCAACGAGATCATCCGCATGCGCACGGAGATGGAAGGCATCATCGCCAAGCACACCGGGAAGACGCCGGAGGAGATCGCCAAGGATATCGAGCGCGACAAGATCCTCACGGCCGCAGAGGCCAAGGACTACGGCATCATCGATGCGGTGATCAGCAGCCGCAAGGCGTGAACCCAGTGGCCACTCGCGGTGATCAGCAGCCGCAAGGCGTGATCCCAGTGGCCACTCGCGGTGCCCAGTGGCCACTCGCGGTGGGGTTCAGTGGAGGAGGCCGAGGTCCATCGCGCGCTGGTAGGCGTCCTGTCGGCTGTGAGTGCGCAAGGCGCGCATGGTCTGGTGCAGGTCCTGCTTGACGCTCGAGTTCGAGACGATCAGCAGTCGGGCTATTTCGGTGTTCGACAGTCCCTCGCCCGCGAGAGCGAGGATCTGCTTCTGCCTGGGGGTGAAGGCGAGTGACCACTCTCGCTGGCTGACCGACCCGGGAATGTCCGTCGCCCCGGTACGGGGATGCGTGGCCCACATGCCGATCACATGCCCGAGTGCTCTCAGCAGGGTTCGCGCCTCATCATCGTCTTCCCACCTGCGTGAAGTGACGAACCCGAGATTGCCGATCACTATGCCGGCATGGCGAAGGGGGCTGGCGATCGCCGACCGAGCCCCGCGCTCCTCAAACCGCTCGGCCAGGAACGTGTCGTCGAGCGCGGACAGGTAGATCCCGGCGAAGTCGTCCGTGTCGTCGACGATGATGCGGTCCTCGCGGGTCGAGTGGACGGCAGAGATATCCAGTTCGAGAGGCAGGATCGAGTACCGGTCGACAAGGTCTCGCGTCCAGCCGATACTCGCGATGCTCACCAGGTGCGTGCCCTCCACCAGGATCCACAGGAAGCCCGCCACCATCCCGCGACGTGCGAGGGGTCCGGCCTGCAGTGCCTGCAGGAGTGCCCGGGGCGCGGGATAGGTGCTGGCGTAGCGAATGAGCTGGGGGAGGCCGCCGAGGCTCTCGTGATGAGGCGGAGCGGTGGAGTCAGGCCGTGTGGTGCTCACTGCTCACCTGCTGAGAGAAGTCCGCGCTCATCGGCCCTCTGGGCCGCCGTGCGTCGATCGGTGGCGTCTAGAAGGCCCATGACCCGGGAGAGGTCCTGCTTCACTGTCGACGTAGAGATGCCGAGCGCATGGGCGATGCTGGTGTTGGTGCGCCCCTCGAGCACGAGTTTGAGAATCTGCCGCTGTCGCGCGGAGAGCACGAGGTCGCGGACGGCGTCGTCGCCAAGCTCCAGAGGCACACCCGAGTCGGGGTGCGTCAGCCACATCCCCAGGTAGTGCGAGATGGCATCCAGGCAGGCGATGTCGAGAGTGCTCCAGACGCGCGCTTTGCGACAGTTGAGGGTGAAGCCACCGATCGGCCGGCCATCGCTGTGGATGGAGGCATTCACATGGTCGCCGCCCTCGAATCGCTTCTTCAACCGCTGCCAGCGACTGTCTGGGCGACGGGGGCTGGTGTAGCGCTCCTCCACCTCGGAGGTCGGCACGATGATCGCCTCGCCCTCCCAGAAGGCGTCTGCCATCGGGTAGTCGCCGTTGAGGTCCAGGGTGGACAGGCCGGCGAGCTCGTCGGGCAGGTAGCCGTACGAACCGAGAATGACGAGCTTGTCTCCAGCGGCCCACATCACTCCAGCGCAGTCAGCACCGAAGTTCTGGCCAGGGCCCTCGACGATGGCACGTGCCACCTCGTCAGGATGAGGAGATCGGCCGATCACCTCGAGCAGGAGCGGAATGCCCCCGAAAGGCGTCACTGTCGACCCCCCCTCCATCGCGTGCGCTCGCGACAGCCAAGCACAGTCGGAGCCCCGGTGGACGCGAAACGCGGGTGTCGTCCGGCGTGCCGCAGGGCTGCATGGGACCCGATCCCGATGTACGGTCAGGGGGTCATCTTGATCGGGGTGGCTGGCTGCGTCGTGGCGTGAGCCAGCATCGGGGTCGTGGCGTGAGGCAGCATCGGGCCGGACGGACCTGCCCGGGAAGTGGGAGCGAGCAATGGCGCGGATCGGCGAGAGCGGCGACCTGCTCAAGTGCTCCTTCTGCGGCAAGTCCCAGAAGCAGGTCAAGAAGCTGATCGCCGGCCCGGGCGTCTACATCTGCGACGAGTGCATCGATCTGTGCAACGAGATTATCGAGGAGGAGCTCAGCGAGGCGGCCGAGTCCTCCTGGGGGGAGCTCCCTAAGCCGCGTGAGATCTTCGACTTCCTCGACCAGTACGTCATCGGGCAGGACGTCGCCAAGAAGTCTTTGTCAGTTGCGGTCTACAACCACTACAAGCGGGTCCAGGCGGAGCAGAGCGGGTCCGAGCGCAGCAAGGACGAGCGGGTCGAGCTGGCGAAGTCGAACATCCTGCTGCTCGGGCCCACAGGCTCGGGCAAGACGCTGCTGGCCCAGACCCTCGCGCGCATGCTCAACGTCCCGTTCGCCATTGCCGACGCCACCGCGCTCACCGAGGCCGGCTATGTGGGTGAGGATGTCGAGAACATCCTGCTGAAGCTGATCCAGGCGGCCGACTATGACGTCAAGCGGGCCGAGACGGGCATCATCTACATCGATGAGATCGACAAGGTCGCCCGCAAGAGCGAGAACCCTTCGATCACCCGCGATGTCTCCGGCGAGGGCGTGCAGCAGGCGCTCCTGAAGATTCTCGAGGGCACGACGGCGTCGGTGCCCCCCCAGGGCGGCCGCAAGCATCCCCACCAGGAGTTCATCCAGATCGACACCACGAACGTTCTCTTCATCGTGGGCGGTGCCTTCGCCGGCCTCGATCACATCGTCGAGGAGCGGCTCGGCCAGAAGCAGCTGGGCTTCACCTTCGATCTGGTCGACGGTGAGCGAGTGGGCACCGAGCGGGATCCGGACGACATCTTCAGCCACGTGATGCCCGAGGATCTCCTCCGCTTCGGCCTGATCCCGGAGTTCATCGGTCGACTGCCGGTGTTCACCGCTGTGTCGAAGCTCGATCGCGCAGCGCTGGTCGCTGTGCTGACGGAGCCGAAGAACGCGCTGATCAAGCAGTACCAGCGCCTGTTCGAACTGGATGGCGTGCAGCTGGACTTCTCGCCCGAGGCGCTCGACGAGGTCGCGGAGCAGGCCCTGGCTCGAGGCACGGGTGCCCGAGGTCTGCGCGCCATCCTGGAAGAGGTCCTGCTCAACGTCATGTTCGACGTGCCCAGCCGAGATGACGTCGACAAGGTCGTCATCACCGACGAGGTCGTGCGTGATCACGTGAATCCCACCATCGTGGCCCGCAGCGCACCGGCCCGTCGGGAGCGCCGGGAGAAGAGCGCCTGATCGGCGTTTCTTTTGACCGGGATAATTCCTGCGAGAATATCCCGATGAATTTCTTTTGATTTTCTTTTCTTTTCTGACAGGGTATGGGCATGGCCAAGCAGACTCTTATTATCGATGACCTTTCGGGTGATTCGGGGGCCAAGACCCGACGCTTCTCCATCGACGGAGCGGAATACGAGATCGACCTCACTGATGCCTCCTACGCCAGTCTGAAGGCGGCGCTGAAGCCCTTCATCAAGGTGGCCCGCTCGACGGGAGCTGCGCGTGCGCGTGCGAATGCTCCGGCCCGGCGAGCGAAGGTGCGCAAGGGTCGGTCCGGCGGGGCGAAGACCTCGACCGAGGCCGCGGTCATCCGTGCGTGGGCGCGCGCCAACGGCATGGCGGTCACCGAGCGAGGCCGTGTGGCGCCGGAGCTCAAGGCCGCGTGGGCGGCCGCTGGGTCACCGCGCTAGTCCTTCGCGTAGTCCTTCGCGTAGTCCTTCGCATAGTCCTTCGCGTAGTCCTTCGCATAGTCCTTCGCGTAGTCCCTCGCGTAGTCCCTCGCATAGTCCTTCGCGCCGCAGCGCTCGCGTCGACCCATCCACGTCCGATCCAGATTTGATCCGCTTTCCGGATGAAATCCACATGGAATCGGACATCTCACCCCTCGGATGCGGATTTCATCCGGAAAGCGGATCAAATCTGGATCGAGCTAGTCGAGCAGTTCGCCGCGGATGCGTGCGGGGTCGTCAAGGACGATTCCTGCGGCAGGGTCGATGACCCAGGAAACATTGTTGGCCACGAGTTCGCGCATGTCCGCGCCGGCGTCAGCCACCGCGATCAGGTGAGTGTCCTGACTGGCGATGGCGCTCGCGGTCTGCTGGATCGTCAACGCGTCCACACCTGAAGGGCCCTGGGCCACATGCTGCGGGAAGATGATGCCCCAGCGTCGCCAGCCGTAGAGATCGGCGGGATCGGCCCCCGCGGCTGCTCCTGCCGTCACTGCGACGTGTATGCCGCGGTCGGTGAGCAGGCGCAGAGCCTGGCCGCTGCCGACAGGAATCGTGTCCAGCACGATGACGGTCCGCGCACACTCGGCCCGGTCGAGGAACGGGGTGGCGAGGTTGGGCAACGCCACGTGCGCCGCCTCGGGCGTCAGGAGGAGCGCCGGCATCCAGGCGAGGATGGGCAGGTCCGTTCGGTCCGCATCGGTGGCCGTCGAGAGCAGGGACTTCACTTCGTCAAGTGCCGCTCGGGCACCCTCGGCTGCCATGTCCACCTGCCGGCTCGTCAGGGACCGGAACGACTCCGGACTCGAGGCATCGACGCTGCCCACGTTTCGGAGCCAGCCGACGGACGACGCGAGTGCCACCACCTCGTCGTGATCGAGGTCGAGGATCGGTGTGACCTCGAGGCGGAATCGCCGCATGCCGTCCTGGCGCTGGGCTCGTCGATCGAGCTCAAGCAGAGACAGCACGTCCACCGCCGTGACGGGCGCCTCCTGCGCATCGATGATGTCGGCCGGTGTGAAGTCGTACGCGAGCATCGAGTCGATGGTGAACGGATCGCGGGTGGCCTGGTCGGTGGCAAGGCGCTCACGGGCCGTGGCAGCTAGGCCGTCGTAGGTGAAGTCATCCACCTGGTGGGCTGCGTACCCGAAGGAGACTCCGACATGGACGTCGACGTCGAGCTTCGCGCTCGGCACGCTGCCATGGTCGTTGATGTGCTGCTGCAATCCCCGCAGGAGCTCGATCCCGTTGCGGATGATGGGGCCTCCTCCGAGCGCCACCCACAGGCGGCCGGGCTCCTCGTACGCGACGAACACATCGTGACCCGCGAAAGGGGCATGTCCGAGGGCCAGTCTCATGACCTGGCCCACGGCAACCTGCTCGAACTTGCCCCCGGCCAGCGCCCCGAAGTCGTCAATGGCATAGACCGCCATGAGGAGCGAGTGCGACTGTGGGCTGGCGTCCGCCTGCTCGCGCATGCGGCGCACCGCCTCCTCGAATGCGGTGAGACTGGGCCAACGGGAGACGGGTGTGAACATCTCGTCGAATGAGGTAGCTACACGTGCGTCCTCCGAGGCGGCTACGGGAGTCAGGAGGGCCGAGGTCGCGAGTTCGGTGAAGCGCTCCACGATCGTGCGTGATCGGGTCATGAACCATCCGGGCCAGAGCCAACCCGCGACCGTCACGCTGCTGGTGCTGGGATGTTCCGGCGTCGGATGCAGGGGCATGCGAAGGTGCGGAAGGGTGATGAGCGAGCGGGGTTCGGGAGCGGGTCCGTTCGAATGCACGTCGACGCCGATGAGGTCGGAGACCATGTCCCCACGTGACTCGGACAGCACCGTCATGGCTCGCGTAGCACCGAATACCGAGGCGGCCATGCGGGTCGTGATGCGCAGTGCGGCGCGACCAGCGAGTTCGGGATCGAGGGAGCGGTCGGCGAGACGTCCGACGACCTCAGCCTGGTGGGCCGACCAGAGGGCGAGGGTGCGCAGGGCGTCGCGCTGCCACAGGCGAATGGAGGCGTACCACAGCACGAGCCAGGCGGCGAGGTATACCGCCAGGCCAGAGACCGTGCCGAGCGACGGATCACCCGCCTGCGCGATGGCATCCACGCTAATCCCCGTCCACGACACCAGCCATGCGATACCCGCGCTGACGAGAGCGACGATGACACGTCGGGTGTCGACCGCGTCGCGGGCGAACGCCCACGTCGTGGAATCGAGGTTGACCCAGCGACGCAGGGCGTTGAGGGCCAGCCCGATATAGGTGGCGACGAGGGCGGCGAACACGAGCGGCCAGAGCGGTGCAGGATCGTCGATCGACCCGATCAGCGGCTTGACGATGACGAACGCTGCCGCGCCCGTGACACCTGCGCTCCATGCCGACATGAGGGCATGGAAGCGAGCGTTCGGATCGGCGGCCAGCTGCCGCGTGGACTGGAACACGATGCGAGCAAGGAACGCGAGCCCGAACATGGCTAGCGCAAGCACCCCATCGAAGTAGACGCCGGCAAGGAGAGCGCCGACCAGCACCGCGTCGAAGGCGATCGTTGTGGACGACCACGGCGGCAGGGGCGCCGAGGGATTCGTGAGGACCTCGCGGGTGCGTGCCGCATTGCGGGTCCGGAACACCGACTGTGGCGCGAACACGCTGATTGCCACCAGGACGAGGGCCGCCGGAAGGAGGACGGCACCGAACTGCTGGTCCTGCGGGACCGGATCCAGCCCCCCCACGATGACGTCGACGAGTGCGAGGCCGACGGCCAGCACCCCGGTGACGATGGCGACGATCGACAGCAGGCCGGCTCGGCGCTGGACGCGACGCTCGGCCTCGCTGCTGCGGCGATGGGCGGTTGCCGGGTGCATCCAGGCGCCCACCAACTGGGCGAGCCGCACGAGCCGACCGGGGAAGGAGGCCACACGTCATGGTAGCCCCGCACCTGGGTGCATCCCGGCTTTCCTCGGGGCGTCGTGATCCGAGACTGTGCCGTCCCCCGGCCCTCGGGGGGCTCTCATCTCGCCTGCCGGGGCCCTCGGCGGGGGCTGGCCGGCCACCATCGGTCCGAAACCCCTCTCGTGAGGCCGGACACGGACCAGACCCGGGCCGCGATGCCCGAGGCGGGGTTCTCGATCGTCGAGGTCATCGTCGCCATGGCCGTCCTGGTGGTCATCACGGCGGCGACCGTTGCTGTCCTCATGGCATCCCTGGAGGCCATCCGCGGCAACAGCGATCGGGTTCAGGCGGCCTCGATCGCTCGGACGCATCTGGCGACCCTGCGCTCCCTCGGGGCGGATGCCCTCGCACCCAACGAGGGCGTCAATACCGACGTCATCGATGATTTCCAGGCCACGGGATTCACGGTGACGACCACGTCGCGTTGGGTCGGCTTCGCGGAGGACACCAACCCCTGTGCGTCGGTGGTCGGAGGATCCCCGCGGCAGGGCTACGTGCAGTCCCGGATCGCCGTCATCGGCGGTGAGCTCAGGGCGCCGCAGTACATCGACGCCGTCATCCCGCCGCTCGAGGGTGTGCCCGAGGCGGTCGGTGGTGCAGCGACGGTCTACGTGCGCGACCAGGTCGATGCCCCGCTCGCCGGGTGGCAGGTCACCGCTTCCAGTTCGGCGTCGGGAGCGTCCACCCAGGTGGGAACCTCCGGTGCCGACGGATGCATCCACTTCGCGAACCTCGTCCCCGGAGACTGGACGATGACCGTGGGTCTGGGCCCAGGCTGGATGGCCGAGCCCGGGACCACGGTCACCCGCGCCGTGCCGATCGCCATCGGTGACAACACGGCCGTCGACAGCTTCGTGGTCTCACGGCCGGTAGCGGCCATCAGGCTGAGTGCCGGCAGCGCTCCTGACTATCCGCTGCTGCCCGACCTTCCCGTGGTGGTGCGCCTGGGCAGTCTCGGCACCGTGCAAGACGTGATGACCGACGACCCCCTGATCCTGCCTGGCTCCGGGCAGCAGCTGTGGCCGGATCCCCTCGGTTACAGCGCGTCCCTGGGCTGCAGTGACGAGGGCGCACCCACGTCGATCCCGGTGACTCCCGGTGGGGAGTCCGCCATCGTTCTCCCGACGGCGGTCATCGACATCGTGGGCCCACGCGAGAGCGAGGTGACGGTCCGACATGCTCAGGAAGCGCAGGGTACGGGTGTGTGTGCAGGAACCCCCACTGTTCTGGGCCCATTGACCGCTGCACCTGATCCCGATCAGCCTGACGCCGTCCTCGGGCCCTCGGGGCGGACGGGTGTCTCACTACCGCGTGGCACGTGGACGTTCAGCACGCCGGGGCAGACGGACGTGACCGTCGTCATCGGAGAGGCGCTGAGCTGCTCGGTGCACTGGCCACCGGCCGGGGGGCAGGAGTCGGCGTCGCCAAGTCCCTCGCCTTCGGGCACGGTCGCACCTGCGCCGGCGCCCACGCTGCCGACGGAGCAGCCGCTGTTCGATCGGTGTCCGTCGCCATGAGGACGCGCATGGCTGAGGAGACGTTGCACCGTGAACCCGGTACGGATAGCGGCATGTCGCTGGTCGAACTCATGATCGCGCTGGCGATCTTCCTGTTCATCATGGGTGTTGTGACCACGGCCGCCATCATGGGATTCCGCACGATCGCCACGGCAACGGCACTGTCCGATATCTCCGTGCAGCAGCAGAATGCCCTGCTCTGGACGACGCGCCTGCTGCGGTACGCAGACAATCCGTCCGAGGGTGCGACCCCGACGTCATGGGTCGTCCCGCGGAGCGTGTCCGCGGCACAGGGAGCGAGTGGAATGACGTTCTACACGTATTCGGGTACTGGACCGACCGATGGTGTTCCCTATCGCGTGACCCTGACGCGGGACGCCAACGCGAACATCGTCAGTCGCATTGTCACTCCGCAGGAAGTCGACGGCTACGACGCCTGGTGCTGGGAGCCGACTGATGCGGTCTCTTGTTCAGGTGTCGTCGCCGAAGTCAGCACACGGGTGCTCGTGAATGCCCGTGACGGGCACACGCCGGGACTGACCCTGACGTTTCGCGACGACGCGGGTACGACACTTTCCGTTCCTGGAGCCGGAGCCACGGACGCGGACTGGAGTGCCTGGGCGCCGTCCGTCGACACGGTGATCATTCGGGTCTTCGACCAGCAGACACCCACGCGAGTGGTCGAGCAGACCGTCCGGCTGGAGAACCCCCGATGAGCCACCGGAGGGCACCTGCGTCGACAGGCCGTGATCGCGGCGCTGCTCTGGTCATGGTCCTGGTGTGGGGAGTGGGCTTGCTCCTGCTGGCGCTGGTCATGAGCACGGCCGTCACGCGGCTCGTTCGTCCCTCGGACGATGCGGAGCAGTCCTTCCGTGCCTGGACGGCGGCTGAGGCCGGTATCGATGACTTTCGGGCGAGGGTCGCGGCGGCGAAGAACGGAGACATGACCGCCTCGCTCGATCCGGCCACCAACCCGGCTCTTGCCGCGTGGATTCCGATCCCGGGCGTCGACCCGGCGGCGGCCGGTGACACGAGGTTCCGGTACACCCTCGATACGAGCCGCATGTCCAGTGCTGGGCGCATCGTGATCACATCGACGGGATACGCCGGGGGCCAGTTCCGAACCGTGCGTGCCGAGCTCGCGAAGTCCATGATGTTCGACTACGCCTACGCCAGCGCCTACGAGACGATTGCTCCGCGCTACCCGGACTACTACAAGGGATCGTCCCTGTTCGACCGAGCCGAGCCGGACCGGGCTGAGGCGGAGCTCTACTGCGGGGACCGCTACTGGTACGAGTCCGGCCCACTGCCGCCGCCGGCCGCCTATCTGCCAAACCATCGGGACTCCACGGCGTGCGTGGGCGGGCTGATCGCGAACTGGGCGCTGGGCCAGAACGACCGGTTCATCGGTCGGGTGCACACCAACGACGTGTTCGTGCTCAGCTCGACTTCCGCGAACCTGCCCGATTTCTCGACAGGCACTGTGTTCCCGTCCGGGCCGCCCGCCTCCTCCTGCCCGCCCGGCCAGTCGGGTGTCAGTGTGGGATGCCCGGATGCCCACCGTTGGATCGCCGGCAATGTCGTCGACGGATCCGGGTACGTCGTCGACGAGACGCAGGGACCGGTGGTCGAGGCGTTCAAGCCGCCGTACGAGGAGCCCATCGAGATCCGGGCTGAGGGTCGCGGCACTCTCCGTGAGCGCGCCGAGGAGGCGGGCTGCGTCTTCACCGGGCCCACGCGATTGCGCTTCCACGCGGACGGCACGCTCGTCGTCACAAGCCCGGATTCGCGCAGCGCCAATCCGTCCACTCCGGGGATCCAGTGCGGGGGCACCACCCTTGTGTCGGCGAACCCGCGCACTCCTCGTCCGGTCGCGCTGACGCCGGCCGATCTCGGACCGAACTTCAACGGGATCATCTACGTGCAGGACGTGCCCTCGGGTGGGGATGCGAACGCGTGGTCCACGACACCGCCGTCCTGCCAGGACAAGGACCCCAGCACGACGACCTTCGACCCGTTCCCTTTCGTCGTGACCGCCTCCTCGGTGACCGGCAGCAACGGAGTCTCCTACGCCGACAACAACGGGTTCTCGAGCACGCAGACCCTGTACGGATTCCCGTCCGAGGGCACGAAGTGGACGGACTCCAAGCGCGAGACCTTCTCGACCGATCTGGACCAGGCATCGGTCGCGCAGCAGTGCCGGACGGGAACCGCCTATCTCGAGGGGGTCTACTCCGGTCGCTGGACCGTCGTCGCGGAGGGCGACATTGCGCTGACCAGTGACGTAGTCGACGCGGCGGTGCCGTCCGGCCTGAGGCCCAATCGCGTCACGACACCCGGACCCTCGCGCAATCCACCGGCAGGCTGGGGCACCCCGCCTGCCACGTCCACGAGCGTCATGGGCCTGGTCCCGGATCGCATGCTGTACGTGTACGGCTGCTCCAGTGAGCTTGGGTGCGGGGCGTGGGACCGTGCCCGCATGACCACCAACCTGGTGCTCAACGTGGCAACCGTCGTCGTGGATGGCTGCCTCACCGTGATGGATTCCACCTTGACGACGGATTACGGCCGACTCACCATCGTCGGCTCACTCGGTCAGAAGTACCGCTGCCCCATCGCCAAACCCAGTGGCCTGTCCGGGTTCGGCCTGTACGTCGCGTACGACTCGCGCTTCGCCACGGGTGAGCCACCTCCCTACCTCGCTGAACTGAGCCAGGAGCCCTGGCGTGTGGAGTCCGTTCAGGAGATCCGCACGCCCGCCGAACTGGGCAGCCCTGACGAGGGCTAGCCTGACGGCGGTCCTGGTAGCGCGGCGTGAAGGGTGGGCGGTGATGTCGGCGGCTGCCTCAGCATGGTCGGTTGATCGCTTCGTCACTGACGCCCATGTGCTGGACGCCGCAGCGCGCACGCGCGCCGCTGCAGGGGACGCTCTGGGAGCGATCGCCTGTGCCTGGGGGGCGGATGTGTCCATGGCCAAGGCCGTGGCGTGGGAGTACACGGCATCCGAAACCTCGCCGTCGTGGCGGACACTCCTCACGTGGGCGAACGTCATCATCGGACCGCGTGCGCTTGACGACATCGACCCGAGTCCCGGCACGATTGCGGCGGCTGTGGAAGGCGCACGCCGTGCGTTCGTGGCTTCCTGCGAACCAGCCCTCCAGCGCGAGCTCGCAGCTGCCTGGATGTCGGTCGATCACCTGGTCGATCTGCCGATGCCCACAGAGGACCAAGTGGCGACGGCTGCGGCTGATCGTCTCGCGGGAGTCTCGCTTCCGGCTTTTCTCGCGGCGCGTCGAACCCGCACGAAGTCATTGCTCGACTCGGCTCGCGAGAAGCGGGTCTCCGGTGACGCTCGTGGCGCGATCCAGGACGTCTACGAGGCCGACCTCTCCGCGGTGGAGGCCTACCTCGTCGAGTCGGCACATGCGGTGGGTGATGCCCTGCTGCTCTCCGTGATCACGCGATGGGAGCTCGTGTCCCACTCGATTGCGGCGATTCCAAGCCTGCCGTCATCGGTGGTCGAGGCTGTCGCACGTCTCCGGACCGCGATGGCGACCTCGCTCGGTCCGGCCGATGGCATGCGACTGCGCGAGGCGTTCGCTCCGCTGTAGGTCACTCGCTGGTGGCGAAAAGAAGTCACCCGCTGGTGGCGGAAGACGGTGAAGAAGCTCCCTGCCCATCGGCTAGGAGTCGCTCCACGGTGGCGACCAGATCCGGCAGGCGTGACTCCAGCACGAACATCGACCCGCTCACCTGCAGTGTGCTGGCTGCTTCCCCTCCGTCACCCGTGGTCCCGGCAGCGTCGGCGATCTGGGTGGATGCAATCAGCAGCGAGCGATCCAGGGCCTCGAGATTGCCGAGGAAGCGATACAGCGAGGCGGCACTGCCGGTTGCTGTGATCGACACCGGCATCTGGGCGAGCTGTACCTCGGGAGGAAGGCCCGTCGGATCTGCGATGGGCACAGGGATTCCAGTGCTGAGTGACGAGACCGCGTTGGGTGCGATGCCGGCATCGATGGCTGCCTCGGTGATCTGGTCGAGCACCTCGGGCAGCTGAGCGGTCTGGGGCATGCGCTCGAGAAGTTCTTGGGCCTGCTGAGCGGCAGCGGGTGCGTTGCGGAGCCGATCACGCGTGGCATTGAGGTCCTTGAGCAGGCGCAGGTTCGCAAGCTCGATATCGGCGGCCTGGGTCTGCAGCGCGGAGGCGGTGGCGATGCGCGGTGCGAGAACGCCGAACCAGACGACGGCGGCCACGATGACGAAGATGAGTATGTAGCCGGCGCGGGCGATGGTCACGCGGCTCAGGCGGGTGAGAAAGCTCATGGCGTCACCTCCGCGGGCGGCTGCTCCGCAGAAGTCGGAGACGGGGAGGGGGTCGCCTGCGGCGGGTTGAGAATCTCATCGACCTGCTCCGGGGACGGGGCAACCGCGAGCCCGGTCACGTCGATGCCTGCGGACCCAGTGAAGCTGACGGTGGGCTGCTCTGCATCGCTGGTGCCCGTGGCCGTCGTGGTGGTCACGTAGGGGCCCACGAACATGGGATCTCCCTCGAGGCTGCGCAGGAGGTCCGACACCGCGGATCTGCTGTCTGCCGTGGCGGTGAAGGACAGGCACCCGATGGTGATCTCGGACGCGAACGGATCGGGATTGGGGCAATCTGTCAGCGCCTCACCGGGAGTGGGGAGGCCCGTGTAGGTGATGGCAGCGGTGACGATGTCGACGGCGGTGGGGCCACCGGCGTCGGCGACAGCTCTGTCGAGTCTTCTGAGGATCGCCTGGGCCTGCGGCTGATCTGCCAGTGTGGTGGACACGAGGTTCTCGAGGGACGTGATCTCGTTGTAGAACTGAGCGGCAGGTGCCAGCGCTGCCTTCTCCTGCTGGAGGGCCGCATTCTGGGCCTGCACTCTCGCGAGGTCGGACTCTGCCTGGTCGATGGCCTGACCCTGCATCCACCACACGGCCGATCCCACGGCGAGCAGGATGACCAGCAGGAGCACGAGGACCTTGGCATCCCGGGTGATCGTGATCGACTCACGCACCGACGAGGGGAGCAGCGAGACCTGCGGCAGGGTGGGCGCGAAGGGGGTGTGCTCGAGGCTGTCGTCGGAGGGTGCCCGGCTCGCGCCAATCTCACGCTTCCACCATGGGGCGCGCTGCGTCGGATGGTCCTTGCTTGCGGGCGTCATGGTGTCACCGACATCGCCAGTCCGATCGCCACTCCGAGGCTCTCGGACTCCAGGCCTGCCCGCATCACCCGGTCGGACGCTGGAAGGCCGGCAAGGTGTCCGAGCCTGCGCACGGGAAGCCTGAACTGCGTGGCGAATCGATCCTCGAGGCCCGAGAGCAGGAAGGTTCGACCGTTGAGCGTCAGGTCGGTAACTGCCGTCCCCGGGGTGGATGCGGCGAAGTAGTCGAGCGAGTTTCGAACCTCGGCGGTGATGCCCGATGCCCACGATCCGAGGGTCTCCATGACGAGAGCGGTCCTGGGGTCGGGAGGCATCCCGTCTCCCGATTGCCCGACGGCGAACACGGACGACTCCGCGACTGAGGCGACCAGCCGGGGCGGGCCGTTCAGTCCCGTCACGCGTTTCAGCGCCTCCGCCTCGTCGAGGTCAAGGTCGAGTCGCTCGGCGACCGCCTCCGTCGCGGTCTCGCCGCCCAGGCTGGCGACGGTTCGGACGAAACGCGGCTGGCCGCCTTGATGCAGCACGACCGTCAGGTGGTGGGCGCCCACGTCGACGAGAGCGTGGAGCGCACTGTCGTCGGGCAGCACTCCGTGACAGGCGGCTCGGATCAGGGCGAGCGCCGTCGAGTCGGCGACCACCGGCTCGAACCGACCCTTGCGCACCACCGTCGCCTCATGCACCACGGCGGCCCGATCCGCGGCGACGACGAGGATGCGGTTCATCGGTGTGGCACGCCCCCTGTCATCCGTGCCCTCGAACTCGGCGAGGAGGTGGTAGTCGAGCTCGACAGAGCGGACATCGACAGGCAGCGCATCGGTGACCTGGTAGCGCAGGGCTGACCGAAAGTCCTCAGGTGGCATCCACGGCAGGTCCAGCTGACGCGTCAGAACCCCGGAATCGGCCAGCCCGAAGGCGGCGCGGTGGGTGCTGAAGCCCCCGCTGCGCCACAGGCGGCGCAGCGCGGTCGTGACCGCCGGGGCGTCTGCCACGTTGCCGTTGCGTATCGCATCCCTGGGCAGCGGGACAGCAGCCGCCCTGTGAACCGAGTAGGAGCCCGGTCGTCCCTTCAACTGCACCCCGCGCACGCCGCTGGTGCCGATGTCCACACCCACGATCGCCCGGCTGTCTGCCACGGGGCCTCCAAGCGTGGATGGGGGCGCACCTATGCGGCCCAGAGGGGGTATCGGCCCATCTTTGCCGATCAGGAGGTGTCCGCGCCGGATCTGGTCCGACACTAGGGACATGGCCCTCCCCACGCGTCCGCCGGTGGATGTCGCCGCCTCGACGCCGGCCTCGACGCCAGCCTTGACGCCAGCCTTGACGCCAGCCTCGGGGTCCGGGCCCGGCTTCCGTCGGGAGCCGGGTGCTGCTGCACCCCCGACCCTGCGGGCGCTCCTCGCGGCCGCGGTCGCCCATGGCGCCTCAGATCTGCACGTTCGGGCGGGGTCTGTGCCACTGGTCCGGATCTCGGGGGATCTGTTCCCGCTGGAGATGGCTCCGCTGGACGGCGAGCTGGTGCAGGCGATGGTCCTCGACGCGCTGGCCTCCGACCGTGACCGACAGGGATTCATGGAGACGCGGGAGGCAGACTTCGCGGTGAGTGAGCCGGGTATCGGCCGTTTCCGGGCGAACGCCTACTGGGCTCGAGGAGGCGCGGCGATGGTGCTCCGTCACGTCAGGGACGACGTCCCCACTCTCGACGGGCTGGGCCTGCCGCCCATCGTTCGCGCCCTGACCGAGAAGTCCGCCGGGCTCATCCTCGTGTGCGGACCGACAGGTTCAGGCAAGACGACGACCTTGGCGGCGATGGTGGGTGCCATCAACGCCACGCGGCGATGCCACATCCTGACCATCGAGGACCCCATCGAGTTCCTGCACACCGATGCCGTGGCGACCGTGAGCCAGCGGGAGCTCCACACGGACACCCTGGACTTCGCCACTGCGCTGCGCGCTGGCCTTCGTCAGGACCCGGACGTCATCCTGGTGGGGGAGATCCGCGATCTGGCCACCATGAGGACGGCGCTCCAGGCGGCAGAGACCGGGCATCTCGTCCTGGCAAGCCTGCACGCCAGCTCGGTGGTCGATGCGGTCAACCGGGTTATCGACGTCTTCCCGGTCGAGGAGCAGCGGCAGGCGCGGCGGACCATCGCCGAGTCACTTCAGGGGGTGTTGTGCCAGCAACTGGTCCCCGCCGCCTCGGGGGCTGGGCGCCGGATGGTGATGGAGATCGCGGTCGGCACTCCGCGGCTACGGGAGGCCGTGGCAGACCCGGACAAGACCGAGTTGCTGGAAGACATCATCGCCGAGGGCGACTACTACGGCATGCGCACCTTCGAACAGGATGCGGTCCGGCTGGTGCTGTCTGGCGACGTCACCGTTCATGCCGCTGAGGCAGTGGTTCCGCGACCTGCCGATCTTCATGTGGCGCTCCGCCGTCAGGGCTATCGCGACGCCGAGGCGGGGGTCTAGGGCATGAATGAGAGCGTCACGGACGTCCTGGTCTCGCGCGGTCTCGTGACCGTCGACCAGGTCGAAGCCGCGGAATCCACGGCGGCGATCGACGGCTCCTCGGTGCTCTCCGTACTCGTGCGCCAAGGTGCTGTGGCCAAGAAGGACGTCGTTCGAGCCACCGTCGAGGCAGCAGGCCTGGAGTTCGTCGAGGTGATGGATGTTCCCGCGGACCCGAATGCGGTGGCCCTCCTGACCGGTGACCAAGCACGCAAGTACGGCGTCGTCCCCTTGGGCTTCGACGATGGCGCGCTGCAAGTCGTCGCCGACTCCCAGACCGCGGTGAACTGGCAGGTGAGGGAAGACCTCCAGGCCATCACACGCCATCCGGTTCGGTTCTCCTGCGCCCTTCGCAAGGAGATCGACGCGCGCATCAATCAGCTGTACCGGGCGGAGGCTGAGCTCGGCAGTCTCGTTCGGGACATGCTCGAGGATGAGCCGGCCATCGACATCCTGGCTCCGGTGGCCTCGTCGGGTGATGCCCCCCTCGTGCGCTACGTCAATCTGCTGCTGAACCAGGCCATCTCCGACAGCGCATCCGACATTCACGTTGAGCCCACCGAGGAGGACATTCGGATCCGGTTCCGCATTGACGGTGTTCTGAAGGAGATGGCTCCAGCACCCAAGGAGATCCAGTCAGCGGTCATCTCACGGCTGAAAATCATGTCCGACATGGACATCGCCGAGCGACGCAAGCCGCAGGACGGACGACTGACGGTGAACTCGGGCGGCCGCAAGATTGACCTGCGCGTGTCCTGCCTGCCCACTGTCTGGGGCGAGAAGATCGTCATGCGGATCCTTGACAACACCGCGGCCAGCATGACTCTCCCGGACCTCGGCTTCTCTGCCGAGAACCTGAGTAAGTGGCGCAAGGCCTATGAGCGTCCGTACGGGATGCTCGTGGTGAGCGGACCGACCGGGTCGGGGAAGTCCACCAGTCTCTACGCGACGCTTCACTCGATCGCACGGCCCGAGGTGAACATCGTGACGGTCGAGGATCCGGTCGAGTACCGCATCCCGAACATCAACCAGATTCAGGTGAACGCCAAGGCGGGACTGACCTTCGCGTCCGCCCTTCGCTCCATCCTGCGGGCGGATCCGGACATCATCCTGATCGGTGAGATCCGCGATATGGAGACGGCGCAGATCGCCATCGAGTCCGCCCTGACCGGGCACCTGGTGCTGACGACACTGCACACGAACGACGCACCGAGCGTCATCACTCGGCTGGTGGAGATGGGGATCGAGCCCTACCTCGTGGCGTCCGCGCTCCAGTGCGCGACGGGTCAGCGACTGGCTCGACGACTCTGCACGCGATGCCGCCGACCTGCAGAGCCAACCGCCGGCGAACTGGCAGCGGTGGGCTTCGAGGTGCCTGCAGGCGTCACCGCTTCCTTCTTCGAGCCGGTCGGCTGCTCGCACTGCGCGCACACGGGCTACAGCGGTCGACTGGGCATGCACGAGGTCATGCCCATGACCGAGGAGCTGGGCAAGCTCGCGGTGCGCCATGCCTCGACCGAGGAGGTCTCCCGGGAGGCCATGAGGCAGGGCATGCGGACGCTTCGACAGGATGGCTGGCTCAAGGTCGCGCGTGGCGAGACCACTGTCGAGGAGGTGCTTCGTGTCATCGCCTGAGGGGTTCAGCCTGCCTGTTCGCCCACCGGACGACGGTGGTCTGCCCACGAGTCCGCCGGACGACGATGGTCTGCCCACGACGCCGCCGGACGACGAGGGGCTGTCAGCAAGGCCGCAGGAGGTGCCGCCGCACGTCAGCCCGCCCCTTCCGCCGATCACTGTGCGCACGGCTGAGCCTGAGCCGGTGGTGGACCCAACGTCGTCGGCCACCTCGCGTCGTCAGAGACGGGCTGAGTCGCCCAAGGTCCGGGCGCCGGAGCCTCCGCCAGCAGCGGGCGCGAGCGGTATCGTCGTCACCGAGCGCAAGGACGCCATCGGCGGCGGCGAGCCGGAGATCTCGATCGACGAGGCGCTGCTCTACCTACTGGACCATGGCGGGTCGGACCTCCACCTGACGGTGAACGCTCCGCCGATGATCCGGGTGCACGGCGATCTCGAGCCGATTCCCGGGCACCGTCCGCTGACCATGCGGCAGATACAGGAGTCCGTGTACGCGGTTCTGACCGAGCGCCAGAAGCAGCGGTTCGAAGAGGACCGCGAGCTCGATTTCGCCTATGAAATGCCCGGCGCCGCACGCTTCCGCGTGAACCTCATGTTCCAGCGGGGAGCCATCGCCGCGGTCCTGCGGGCCATCCCCTGGGACATCCTGCCCTTGGAGGCGTTGGGCATGCCTGCGGAGGTTGGCGATCTCGCGCAGCTGCCCCGAGGTCTCGTTCTTGTCACGGGGCCCACGGGATCCGGCAAGTCCACCACGCTCGCGGCCGTCATCGACCGGGCGAACCGGACCCGCAAGGGTCACATCGTCACCGTCGAGGATCCGATCGAGTTCGTGCATCCGCATCGCCAGTGCGTGGTCAATCAGCGGGAGGTGGGTCAGGACACGCTGTCCTTTCAGGAGGCGCTCCGGCATGCGCTGCGCCAAGATCCCGACATCATCCTTGTCGGGGAGATGCGCGACCTCGAAACGATCGCCATTGCGCTGACTGCGGCCGAGACGGGCCACCTGGTCTTCGGGACCCTCCACACGAGTTCGGCGGGCTCGACGATCGACCGCATCATCGATGTGTTCCCACCGGCACAGCAGTCACAGGTCCGCACGCAGTTGGCGAACTCGCTCAAGGCCGTCGTGTGTCAGACGCTGTGTCGCAAGGCTGAAGGCTCCGGCCGGGTTGCCGCGACCGAGGTGATGATGGCCACGCCGGCGATCCGAAACCTCATTCGGGAGGGCAAGCTCCAGTCCATCCCGTCCGCCCTCCAGACGGGGTCGGCGTTCGGCATGCACACGCTGAACCAGGACCTTGCCCGACTCGTGACTGAGGGCACGATCACCTACGAGACGGCGCTGTCCAAGTGCTCGGATGCTGCTGAGCTCAACCAACTGCTGGGACGGTCGGGCGATGCCGACGACTGAGTACCTCGTGAAGGCTCGTTCTCGCAACGGTCGACTCGTCGAGTCCCGATTGAAGGCGGTGAGCGAGGCCGAGGCGCTGTCTCGTGTGAGGCAGCAGGGCATGACTCCGATCGCGGTCGAACTCGCCAACTCTGGGCTCAATCGCGAGATCCGCATCGGCAAGGGTCGCGTGAAGCTCAAGGATCTGGCCATCTTCTCGCGTCAGTTCTCGACGATGCTGGCGGCAGGACTCCCGATCCTGCGCTGCCTGTCCATCCTCAGCGAGCAGACGGCGAGCAGTCGCCTGCGCGAACTCCTGCTCGAGGTCCGCGACGACGTCGAACGTGGTTCCTCGCTGTCAGACGCGCTGACGGGGCATCAGGAGTTCCCGCCCGTCATGGTGAGCATGGTGCGGGCGGGCGAGGTCGGTGGCTTTCTCGACAGCACCATGCAGGACATCGCTGATGCTCTGGAGGCGGAGGTCCAGCTCAAGAGCCGCATCAAGGCTGCCCTGACCTACCCGGTCGCGGTGGGCATCATCGCCCTCCTGATCGTCACGGGGATGCTGATCTTCGTGGTGCCGGTCTTCCAGGGGCTGTTCGACTCCCTGGGCGGCCAGTTGCCGCTACCGACGCAGCTGCTCGTCAACGCCTCGAACGCGATCAAGAACCCGCTGATCTCGGTGCCGATCGTGGTAGCCATTCTCCTTCTGGTCGTGTGGTACCGGCGCTCCCGGAACAGCCCGCGTGTGCGTCGCGTCGTCGATCCGCTCCGGTTTCGCATCCCCATCTTCGGTCGGCTGTTCCAGAAAGTGGCCCTCGCCCGCTTCTCCAGGAACTTCGCCACGCTCGTGCACGCGGGTGTTCCCATCCTCACGGCCCTGGACATTGTGGGAGATACGGCGGGAAACATCGTCATCTCCGATGCGGTGGCGGACGTGAAGGAGAGTGTCCGGGCTGGTACCGGGATCTCCCGGCCCTTGGCCGAGCACCCGATCTTCCCTGCCATGGTCGTTCAAATGATCTCGGTCGGCGAGGACACCGGTGCCCTGGACACGATGCTCGGCAAGATCGCGGACTTCTACGACCAGGAGGTCACGGCCACCACTGAGCAGCTCATGGCCCTGATCGAGCCGGTCATGATCGTGGTGCTGGGCGGGCTGGTGGGGGGCATGATCATCGCCCTGTACCTGCCGATCTTCTCGATCTTCGAGCTGATCAAGTGACGCAGGCCCCCGGGGTGCCTGCGTCCGCTGCGGATTTCTGTCAGATTCCCCGGTCGGACGGGGTCCGAAATCCCCGCGTCGGTCCGAAACCCTGCCTGTCGGCTCCACAAGGGACCGACACCCCTGGATGAGGGGTCTCGGATTCAGGAGATCACCATGCTCACTCGCATCACTAAGGCGCGGGAGGACCGCGATGCGGGATTCACCCTCATCGAACTCCTCGTCGTCGTCGCCATCATCGCCATCCTGGCGGTCATCGCAATCCCCGTGTTCGGGGCCCTGCGCGACAACGCCGCCAACAGTGCCGCTGAGGCGGAGTTGAAGAACGCTGCCACGGCGCTCGAGGTCTTCTACACGCAGAACAGCGACTACCCGGCCACGTCGGCCTTGGCCACCTCTGACGCCAACGTCCGATTCTCGGACAACATCCAGGCGGTGTACGCCTACGACGGCACTGCGAAGACGTACACGCTCAATGTGTGCAACATCGACACCCAGGTCGACTTCCAGTACACGTCCACCACCGGGACGATCGCCGAGTTGGGATCGGCCTGCGCGGGCACGGCTGGGTTCACCGGATAGCCGCATCACGGTCATGACGGGTGAGGGTGGGGTGCGGGCCAGGCGGCCGCACCCCACCCTCACCCGGACCGGCTCCTGAGACGGGAACCGATTCGCCCTCGTGCTCGTCAGACGTCGGCGTACACTGCGAGGGGAAGGGGAGGAGGTCTGCACATGAGCCCTGTGGTCATTGATTCGCTTACCGGCCTTCGGCGCGAGCTCGAGGTCGGCCTCGTGCTCACCCCCTCTTGTGCCGCCGCCGCCGCAGCAGCCAAGGCCCTCTCGGCCCTGCTCGCGGACGAAAGCGTCGTGCCGGTCCGCGTCGCGGGCCTGGCCCTCGCCGACGGACGACTCTGCATCACGATGGGCGTCACGCTCGGCAGCGTCGAAGAGATCAAGACGTCCGACGGCCCATCGCTCCGGGCTCTGGCCCTGCTGCGGCGCATCGTGGACGATCTCGCCGCCTACGATCCGGCCTTCACCCGGCTGCCCGATCCGGCCAGTGCCGAGGCTCGACTCGGAGATCGCCTCATGGATCGCACGGATGACTTCGTGCCGTTGATCCAGCAACTCGCACTCGCAGGCTGAGACCCATGGCGCGTCGGGAAGACGCCTTCGCCCAGTCAGAAGATGACGATGCCGGCCTGGCGGACGATGCACTCG